>Ga0302288_1000145_pt1 | contig 66525 bp, 58 predicted proteins | sample III_Fen_N1_1_FD_194549 | JGI IMG/M metagenome (GOLD analysis project Ga0302288, IMG submission 194549) | Peat permafrost microbial communities from Stordalen Mire near Abisko, Sweden - III_Fen_N1_1 | ecosystem: Environmental > Terrestrial > Soil > Wetlands > Permafrost | place: Sweden: Abisko... | reverse complement strand
GTTTCATCAAAACAATCGAGATACACACTATATTTCCCCGAAGCTAATTTTCTATATCGAATTGTAATCATTGAGCATTTTTTTGTGTTACTCGTCAGTAACATATTGACACCACAAAGTAACAAAATAATCTAATAAGTAACAAATATTTTACAAAGTATTATTGCTCTTAAAGTCATTTAATAAATAGATAGTTAGATATATACAAAATACTAATAAATACTAATAAATAAGTATACATTTGAATAGGTAATCGGAACGAATATAAAATCACTGTTTTTGAAAGAATATTCTACATTTCGGGGTTTAAGGTTCTCACGTTTAAGTGGGATTGACAACCTGTTGATAAATGGAATATATCAGCAATTGCTGATACAGGGATGTTAGGTGCAAGGGTAAGAAACGCACGGTGATAGGTTACAATTAAATTGAAAACGAAATAAATAAAAGCAACATGAGACACAAACGATTAAAATTAAGCATTCTACTTTTGATAAGCATTGGGCTGACAAAGTTAAATGCACAAGAAGCGGTTACCGCCTCCGGCGGTAATGCTTCGGGTAGTGGTGGTTCGATAAGTTACACAGTCGGACAAGTGGTTTATACTTCCAATAAAAGTTCGAGCGGTTCGATAAGTCAAGGTGTTCAACAACCCTATGAGATTTCAATTGTTTCTGGAATTGAAGATTTGCTAGGAATTACTTTGACAGCATTTCCAAACCCGACAACAAATAACTTGACACTTAAAATTGAGAATAAAGAAGAGAAACAATTTGTTGCATCGCTTTTTGATATTAACGGAAAGCAACTTTCAAAACAAGTAATTGCAAATAGCGAAACAACTATTCCGATGGAACAGTTCAGCGTTTCGACATATTTTCTAAAAGTATTCGATGGTAAAAAAGAAATCAAAACATTCAAAATAATTAAACAATAGAGAAATATGAAAAAGATTTACACCATTGTAATTGCCCTCTTTTTATCGGCAATTGTGTTCGCTCAAGCACCTCAAAAAATGAGTTATCAAGCAGTCATTCGTGATGCAAGTAATAATCTTGTTACAAGTCATTCCGTTGGAATGAAGATAAGTATTTTGCAAGGTTCAGCAACAGGAACGTCTGTTTACACCGAAACACAAACTCCAACAACCAACGCAAATGGATTGGTAAATATTCAATTTGGTGGAGGAACTGGTTTTAGCTCTATTGATTGGTCAACTGGTTCTTATTTTATTCAAACAGAAACCGACCCAACGGGAGGAATAAATTATACAATTACTGGAACAAGTCAATTATTGAGTGTACCGTATGCTTTATATGCAGCTAAAGCAGGTAAAGTTGATTTCAATTTTGCATTTGCTGGTCTTAAAGACATAACGTTGTATCAAAATGATTCTATTTCTATACCTATTGAGGTTATTTGGATTGACGGACTTCAAGAAAATGTCACATTATCTTCAAGCGGTCTTCCAAATGGTGCTTCATTAAAGTTTTCTACAAGTAGTGGAGTTGTGAATTTTACAACAAATGTTACGATTTCTGCATCTTCTGCATTAATTGGGACATACCCCATTTCGATAATAGGAACAACTTCATCTGGTAAAGTAAAAAATTACACTTTAAATTTAACAATTAATCCTACGCAAATTAACACATATAATAATATAACTCTGTATGTTCCAACTGTAGACAATACTTCTAAATCTTTTTTTGCATCTTCGTTAGGAAGTACATTTGATGTTACTTCTTTTAATACAAATTCTACAATAATTGATTTTGGTTATTATTATGGAGCCTCAAAACTTTCAACGTTTGCATCATCTAGCGATTACTTATCTACTGCTTACGATATTTCAACGCTATATCCTTCAGCAACTAAAAATGTCACCACTTTTGTTACAACAACGACAAATTTTGCATCAGTATTAGGTAGTAATGAGATTACAACAGCATATAATTCGGGAACACTATCAACAAATGGAGCAAATCCTGCAGGCGGTGCAACTCGATTAGCGTATTTAACTGCGGGTAATGTATATGCATTTAAAACAAGTTCAGGGAAATATGGTATTTTTAAAGTTACTACAATTTCAGGAGCAGGTAATCCAGGTGGTTATATTACATTTGATATTAAAGTTCAAAAATAAGATCATTCAATAATACTAATGAATAAAACAACAGATATGAAAATAGAAAAGAATAATAGTCATTTATCAGGTGAGTATTTTGTAGCAGCAGAACTTTACCGTCGAGGATTTTCTGTTGGTATGACAATTGGAAATGCAAAAGCGATTGATATGTTTGCTAACAAAGACAAGACAACAATTTCTATTCAAGTAAAAGCTATCACAAATAAAAAAAGTGGAGGATGGCCTATATCAAACGGCATTTCTTCTGATAAAATCATATATATATTCGTAAATCTAAATGATTTGTCAATACCAGAGTATTATATTGCAACAGAAAAAGAGGCTCAAGAAGAGTATAAACAATATAAAACTAGAGGTATAATAAATTTGTCTCAATTAAAGAATGTGAACTATCAAGATAGGTGGGATAAAATAATGTTAACTTAATAAGACGACAAAACGTGACAGGTAATTATCAAATAGAAGAAGTACTTTAAGAAAATTAGAAAGGAACTTATCAATAAGGAGAAGTGTTTTATCAAATAACGAAAGGGTTTCATCAAACAAAGGAAGTACTTTATCAAAAGACGAGAGGAACTTATCAAAAAGACGAAGTGCTTTATCAATATGTCAAAGTACTTTATCAAATAACGAAAGGGTTTCATCAAACAAAGGAAGTACTTTATCAAATGACGAGAGGAACTTATCAAAATGACAAAGGGATTCCTCAATATATCGAAGCACTTTATCAAACAACGAAAAGGTTTTATGAATATGACAAAGGCATTTACGAATGATTAAAAGTACTACATTTGATAACGATTAAAGAACCCCAGCACCTAACACGCTGGCAAGCAAAAGCTTACGAGCCTTCATGCACGCATCGCCGTCACTCGCTTTGGGCACTGTCCTCGGGCGATACGAATGCGCACGAACTCGTAAGCCTTTGCGTCCAGCAACTCGTTGGCAACAAGGCTAAAAAATGACAACGGTGATAATTTACAGTATGAAAAAAGAAACAATCCTAACACACATTGCAACACATTTCCAAGCCACACAAACCCACGCTCAACCAAATGCTTGTAAAAGAGTTGCAGCCTTACCGACACGTCCCTACATATCTGATAAATTTGTGTTAATAGAAAACACTATTCCATATCCATTGCAAAAGATATGAAAACATTTGTATATGTAAAAAATAGAATATACATTCACATCCAGAAAAATAATTAACCTTTTAAACCCCTTATTTTATGAAAAAAGTCACTCTATTATCAGTATTAAGCTTTATTGCAATTGCAACTATGGCACAATTAAAAGTAAACAGTAGCGGTAACGTAATCCTACCGAGTAATGTAATCTTTAAAACTGATGGGAATCTTTATTTCCCAGGTAGTCAAGATATCCGTTTTGGTGGTGATACTTTAGGTAATAATCCAAGTTGGGCTATTGAAAATTGGGCAGGGGGGTTAAATTTTTGGAAACCTGCTGGAACAAATCCTGGTGATTATAAATTGTTTATAGCAGAAAATGGAAATGTGGGAATAGGTGCTTATCCTTCTTCATACAAATTAGATGTATTAGGAAATGTAAGATTTACATCAAGTAATCCAAGTAAATTATTAACATTTAATGTTGGCACTTCTGATCCTAGAATTTGTGCCAACAATAAAGTTGTGTTTTATAAATGGGATAATACAGGTTTTATAAGTGTTGATGCAAAAATCATTAATGAGTCATCTGACAGTACTAAAAAGAAAGAAATTAAACGCCTAACAAGTAGTTTAAATAAAATATTAAAATTGAAAGGTTATAATTATTATTGGAAAGATGATATTAAAAATACTGATAAACAAAGTGGTTTACTAGCTCAAGAGGTCGAAAATGTTATTCCTGAAGTTGTAACAACAGCCGATAGTTCAAAAGGTAAGATGATATCTTATACTCACCTTGTTCCATATATTATTGAGGCAATTAAAGAACAGAATGGTGAAATTGACAGCTTAAAAACAATAGTAAATATTTTAGCGTCACAAAACATAACTCTTACAAACCAACTAACCGAGATTCAAAACTGTTGTAAATCAAATTCTAAAACAAAATCATATATTGAAGAAGAAACGACGATGACAACTTTAACAACGAAAGCAACCCAAGCCATAAAACTATACCAAAACGCACCAAACCCTTTTAAGGCAAAAACAACCATAAAACTCGAAATACCCGAAACGGTTGGAAGCGCCATGGTGTGCATTTATGACCTTACTGGGCGCCAGCTTAAATGTTTACCTGTGGGTGACCGTGGCACAACACAAGTTGAAATATATGGCAATGAACTTACCTCTGGTTTATACCACTACGGACTAATAGCCGATGGTGTTTTAATTGATACAAAAACTATGGTACTAACCAACTAAAATTATTACGATGAAAAAATATATTTTAGTATTATTAGGCTTCATCTTGACTTTAACTATAAACGCACAAGTTGAAACTATACAATTAAAACATTCTGAAAAAATACAAACATACAGTGCTATCACGACTACAATCATTGTAAGCGTTGAAGGGAATGTTGTAGTTGATCATTACGAATGGGACATATATGGAGATAAATCTGTAATTCAAACCTCTATCAAAGGAGAATTATCTTATATCTTTGGTAGAATTGGCACATTTAATCTTAATATAACTGCGATAAGTACTGACAACAAAAGATATAGCAGTGTTATTGTTATGATTGTATCGAGTGGGACGGGAACACAATCATCACTTACATTTGACCATCTAGTACCCAGTAGTTTAAAATCAATGAGAGAGCCTGATGGAATAGCAACAAATTATGCTATAATTATGAACGGTGCTCAAGAAGACGATGGCATTTATCCGTATTCAGTTAGTTCAATAAAAACTATTCATGATTATCTAATTTTAAAAGGATATACGGAAGATAGAATTTATTATCTCAATGGAAGATTTGGAACAGCACAACCAGTAGGAGTCGATAATGTTGCAAATCTCACTACATTAAAAGCGACTTTTGACGATTTATCTTCCAAAATAGATGCTGATGATTATTTGTTTTTTTGGACAGAAGATCATGGTCATGGTTATATGTTACCGGCAAATTTTGATTTAGAAAATTACGCTGGTGATGTTTTACGTTCCGGTGAAATTGCATGTAGGGTTAATACTTCGAAAAATGATATGATTCAACAAAATGTAAAATACAGACCTTTCTGTCCAAAAAAACCCGATTTACCGGCCAATAGCACAAACTTAAACTCACCATATGGTGGGTTTTATACAACAGGATTTTATGATAATATTCGTTTTGGAGGTTTAGACAAATGGTTTTTAAGAAAAATGTATTTCAAGGATAATACAACTGGTGTTGAAAAAGTTATGATTTATCGGGCAAAATATGTGAGCCATTTTTCACTAACTAGGTACGATGGAACTATTTTGTCAGATAACGACCCTTTTATTGAATTAATAGCTGACTATCTTGATATTGATACCGATAAAGATGGTATTATTCTTAAAACTGAATATGATGCTTTTAAAAACAGAAATTATGATGGTGCTTTTACTTACAATACAACTGCTCAAAAAGGAACTTTTCAGATAAATATAACTGATGAAAGTAAATGGCAACAAGCTTATGTTTTATTAAAAGATAACATCTATAGATATGGTGATGATTCACCAAATGGAAATGAAAATGTGGATAAAATTAAACTTTATGAAAATCCAGATGTTGTTAAATCAGTAGTATTATTTGATAAAGATTTAAACAATACTTTAGACATTGCATTAGTACCTGACGGTACAACTCCTCAAACTATCACATCTGCACAACTAGTAGCTGATGGGACAGACACTGATAATGACGGAATGATTGACGGGGTCGATTTTAACGAAAATGGAATAAAAACAGATGGAGTAGGATTTGATGAAGTACATCACTTATCATGGGAAAATCTATATTCTAATGATTTAGCAAATATGTTAAATAGTTTACCATGCAAATATATGACCGTTGGAATAATGAGCTGTTTTAGTGGAGGTTTTATAAAAGACTTGAGTAAAAATGGCAGGGTTATTATGGCTTGTACCCAAAAATATTATTGGGGGTTTGCTAGTGATTTTACAGATTATGCTAACGCTTTGTCTTATGGTGATGCAAATAGCGATGGAAAAATTTCTTCTTTAGAATTATACAATTATCAACGTAACGGTGAATATAATGATGGTCTTGACTTACCCCAATATGATGACAATGGGGATGGAATCGGTCAGAATCAAGTAATTTCAGGAATATTAAATGGAGATGGCTGTTTAGGCAATAGACTAACATTAACGGGATTAAATGGTTCACAAACCTTACAAAACGTCACCGTTTCGAGCAATCAAACTATATCAGCTCCAACCGTAACAGTATCAAATGTAACCGTAAATAGTCCTGCACTTTTAACAATTGAAGCGACTAATACAACTTTATCCAATTTTACAGTTAATATAGGTGCGTCGCTGTTAATTGATATAGATATAAATAATGAATGTCAATAAAAAAATGGACTATGAGAAAAATTATAATAATTATGTGTGTTGTTGGAATAAACACGCTATGTAAATCGAACCCGTTTCCTAATCCTCAGTTATATTTGATGAATATTACAATTCCATCAGAATCTAATTGGTCTATAAAAATAAACTCTGTTGCTATATATGATTCAACTTATTTTGATTCGGTTGTTGTAGTTACATCAAAAGATACAGCAGTTTATAGTATCGCTAAACATTCATTGGCTCAAAAAGAACTTATGAATTTAAGTGAGTTTACTCTGACAAATGATAGTTTTAACAAACCAATAAATATAAATCCTGCTAATGACAAAGTTGTAATTACAATGTATATCGCTGGCAAAGTATTTAAACGTTCAGAGAATATCGATTCCGTTTCTTTCGGAACTTATCCTAATGCTATGTTTGATAGTTTAACACCAATTGCATCAATACTTCGAACTGAAATATGTGGTGGAATTTATCCACTACATTATGATAACGGTATACCATGTTCATTCACCATAAAAGGGATAATATATGATTTGAATGGTATTCCTGTCAAAAACATCAGTTTTGCTGATGCAGTATATTGGAATTATACTGGTTCTGATCCATGTTATGTTGGCACATTCCAAACAAATAATATGGGGGAATATCAAACAACTAAAAGTTGTTCCAACCAGAAGTACCAGAGAAGTTCTTTTGAAATAGTGAGTTCTATTCCAACAAGTGTTAATATCACACCAATCAGTATAAGAGCAGTAAATGACACAATTGTTAATTATGATATTCATTTGATTAATTATTCAGTATCAACACCCTTAATAGCAAATTCTGAATTCAGCCTTTTCCCTAATCCTGCAGGCACACAAGCTACACTTAACTACTCTCTCCAAAAAGAAGATAAAGCCATTGCCGAAATATGCAATATCCAAGGGGGCTTGGTAGAACGTTTCCCATTAAAGGCAGGTTCAGGTTCACTTGTGCTACATCTTGATAGTAAATACCATTCTGGAATTTATGTTGTGAGAGTTTTATCGGGTAATGACATAATTTATTCACAGCAACTCATAATAAACAAATAATATTTGAGCATTGATGAAAATCCAATGTTCAATATTACTAATATTCTCTGTTGCCCTTTTACAAGCACAACAGCTTGAATTTCCTCATGAGGCAATTAACTTTACCATCGACAGTACTTTTTTTACTGTCGATGGTTTTTATTTTTTCAAAAATTCTTCAAACACTACCGTTTCGAGAACAATTTCTTATCCCTTTCCAAATGGCAGTTCTGTGGTAGATTCCTCTTGGGTGTACGATTGTTCAAAGTTGATTTGTATCCCGTTTATTAAAAGGAATAATGATTTGCATTTTTCGGTTACAGCTTTACCAAACAATACTCCTGTAGTACGTATTGGTTATCGTGAAAGACACGATGGTAAAACAGCTCATTATATTCTAACAACAACAAAATATTGGAATCATCCACTTCTAGAAGCATCATATTCATTAACTGTTCCAGCATATATTGCCATAATAAGTTTTTCGTATACACCTGATACTACTTTTAAACAAGGAAACAATACATTGTATCTTTTTCACAAAAAAAACTTTATGCCAGACAAAGATTTCATTGTTAGATTTATAATAAACTCAAACTTAGAATTTAAAAAACACTAAAGAGTACGCAAAATCGACACTTATAAAATATTAATAATTCTTTCTTGTTTTTTGATTTGTTTTTATTTTAGTATTAAATCTTTTTTAGTATCTTGTATTCGAATTTATTTATCCTCTAAATTTAAAGCAATATGGCAAGCACATCAGAAACAGGACACGCGCAAAATGTAGCAAACCTCGAAGATTTAATTTCCGTTTGCACGGGTTTCGGAACTCCCTATAATCCGTCAAAAACAAGTATTAAGATTCTAGGCTTGCAAGCCTTACTAACCAATGGCAAAAATTCCTTACAAACAGTAAAAACAACAAAAACACCGTACGACAATGCCACCAATGCTCGTGAAATTGTTTTTGCTCCCATTAAAAAAATAAGTACTCGTGTTGTAAATGCGTTGGAGGCTACCGATGCTACTCAATAAACTATTAATGATGCAAAAACCATTAATAGAAAAATTCAAGGTTCACGTGCAAAAACAAAGAAAGCAACAACTACAATAAGTAATGTTGCAACAACTTCTCCAGTACCCGAAGTTAAACAAATCTCGGTTTCACAACAAGGAATGGATAGTATCATTGATAATTTTGCAAAACTTGTAGTAACCGTAACCGCCGAACCTCTTTATCTCCCAAACGAAACCGATTTGAAAGCCGTCGCACTTAATGCAACTCTTACCAATTTAAAAACCGCAAACACTGCCGCTATTTCAGCTACAACCCCTTACGATAATGCAAAAATAGCACGTAACACTTTACTGTATCAATCAAATACAGGTCTTGTTGATATTGCTTTAGATGTGAAAAAATATGTTAAGTCTGTTTTTGGAGCATCTAGTCCGCAGTACAAACAAGTGAGTGGCATTCAATTTAGAAAGTATAAAATCTAAAAGATTGTACCCTTATTGACAGTTTGAGCCTAGTAATTTTATATTCATACACCGTAGCTGAATATTATTGCAAAGTATCTGACTGTTTTCGTTAAGTAATTTTGTATTATCGCACAGTATTCGATTGTTTTTGCCAAGTATTTTTATATTCTTGCACAGTAACTGAATATTATTGCAAAGTAGCTGACTGTTTTCGCAAAGTAATTGTATGTTATTGTACCGTATCTGATAATTCTTATTAAGTTGCTTGGGAATCTTGCTGCAATCGGCGTTTTATCGATAATTTCGGTGCTAATTGTAGCATCAGCCCTTCGCATTCAGGCACATTTGCAACCCACACAAGGCAAGCCCTGCAAACCAAGGGTAGCAAAAGAGCCTGCCTGCACAACACACCGGTACACAGTTGATAATACGTTACATTAATTGAAAAAAGATTATATTTGACTATAAATAATACCTAGGATTTCATGTGGCATGTAATGCCCAACATGGAATCTTTGTTGAACTACAATTCGGTCAATCTGGTATGGACTTATCAAAGAACTAAGTCTTCTTTAAGAACAAATTTCAAGGTTTAAAAACAGAAACAAACCAATAACAGAAGCTGTCTCACGGCAATTTTGAAGCAGGAAAACTTTCTTTAGCTCTTCATCCTGCAAAAAGGTGGCTCAAAACGATAACAAAACCTAGCATGGAGAGGCTCTCACACCACCGTATGTACGCGAACCGAGACACAAGAATTCAAAAACAACAGAAATCTACACACATATCACAACCAAAGGATTACACCAAATAAAAAGTCAGCTCGATAGTTTGGATAGTTAGTTTTATTTTTTACATTTGAATGGTAATCGGAACGAATATAACATCACTGTTTTTGAAAGAATATTCTACATTTCGGGGTTTAAGGTTCTCACGTTTAAGTGGGATTGACGACTTGTTGATACATGGAATATATCAGCAATTGCTGATACAGGGATGTTAGCCACTATAAGACACACATGAAAAAACTAATATTTTCAATATTCATATTAATTTTTTTTTCAAGCTTTAGCCAAGAAAAATTAAAGTATGGAAAGGAGATGATTCGTGTTCAATTAGAAGATTCTTCAGAAGTTCTTGTTTCGAAATATCCAATTACGAACAGAGAATATTTGATATTTCTTATTTGGAACATAAATGTATTTTCAGCAAATCCAAACGTATATTGGAAATTAATACCAGGTTTTAAAAAAGAAAATCTTCCTTCAGATTTTTTTGATAACCCTGATTATTTTGGAAGTAATTTTTTTGAAACTATTAAAAAATGTTCTTTACCCATTTATTCAAAATATTTTTTAAATCCGATTTATTTAGATTATCCAGTAATCGGAATTAATTATTATCAAGCTACTATATTTAATAAATGGTTACAAGACAGATTTAATGAATTTGTGTTATCTAAACAGAACATTAATAAATGTTATGAAAAAATTCCGCAATTCGGGTCAGATAATTTTGTTACTGAAAGTTATTTATGTGGAATGTATAAATTTAGATGTGGAAGTTCTCAATTAAACTGTAATACAATGGAGCGTTATCCTTATTTATTTCCTTTATTTAGACTCCCTACGAATTATGAGTTAAATATATCAAAAAATGAAATAGATAATTTAAAAACGGAAACACCAAAGAAAAAGTTTGATGTAATTAAAGCATATGAAGACATTTTTGATTTTAAGGTAACAGATTCATCATTTACCTTTAAATTTTATGATAAGATTTACGAAATTAAAATAGTAACAGAACCTTACAAAGGATTAGATTCATTACAATTAGAGGAAATGACACTTGATAAATATGCTAATATTCATACTTCAAATGTATTAGATATTTATAAGAGTTTAGGTTATTCTTTAAAATTTGATTCAGCATATGTTGATACAATAAATTGTTTTTGGAATAGTAAATCAAATACAGTAAAGGATACTCTTTATATAGGATGGGAGGGAGTAGATTCACTTGGGAAAATGCCGTTTATTATTGTTGGAAATGATAAAAAAGGAAGACCTTTATGTATTGAAAGTTACGTCAAATCTTATGTTGAATCTAAAAATATTTATATTTATTTTAGATTTACATTAGAAGATGATAAAAAGAAATATAAATAATTACAGTGGCTAATACCTAGGATTTCATGTGGCATGCAATGCCCAACATGGAATCTTTGTTGAACTACAATTCGGTCAATCTATTATGGACTTATCAAAGAACTAAGTCTTCTTTAAGAACAAATTTACTTTTGAGTGTGATTGATGACCTAAAGATACATGGAATATATCAGCAATTGCTGATACAGGGATGTTAGCGGCTAGTTTAAAAACAAAAAAACGATACGATTACTCTAATTAAAAGAAATGTAAAACAGTTTGATAATTTCGTTCATCTTGATTTGTGATATTTTAAAATGATCCAGTTATAGATTATGGTTTTGTTATATTTGACAACCATTTTGACACTGGAATTTATGATACTCAATATAAAAAGACTACTCAAATGATATTTTAAAAAGAAAAATGAAACATATCTATATAATATTAATTTTGATACTTTCATTTCATAAGATAAGTTTATCTTGTGATTGTTTACCTCCTACTTTAAATAATTCAATAAAAGAAGCAAATGTTATTTTTATAGGGAAAATAGTTGAAATAATTGATTCTAGTAGAATTTACACTTATACAGATTTTGAAATAGGTCGACAATCTCCTGTTGTGAATTTTGAAGTAATTAATTACTATAAAGAACGAAAAGGAAAATATCTTTCAATATTGACAACTAGTTTTGAGAGTTCTGAATGTAATGTTGATTATAAAAATGAATATAAAAAGGGAGATACATTAATAGTATTTGCTAACTTTATTAATGCATGCAAACATGAAAAATTTGAACCTCGCCAATTATACTATCATAAATATTTAGAGACAAGTGCTTGCTCAATGATAGATAAGATATCGAATATAAAAGATTCTGAATTATTAAGTTTTATAAAAGACAAATCAAATTGGGTTAGACCATATGAATATATTGATATGCCATTCGTTTATGATATCAAAGTAAGAAAATCTAAAGTAATTACAAAAATGAATTATGAACTTTGGGGATTAGTAGTTAGTCTTTTAATAAATATAATTTTAATGATTATAATAATAAAAAAAAGAAAAACCAGCCGCTAATACCTAGGATTTCATGTGGCATGTAATGCCCAACATGGAATCTTTGTTGAACAACAATCCGGTCAAACGAGTATGGACTTCAAAGGGCAATGTCCCTGTTAGTGTGTAAGAAAAACGATATGCTATCGTGAACGAAGAAACCAAGATTACACGAGCAAAACATCCGGTGTTATACAGGTAAACACAAATTACAAGTCCGGGATGCAACAGCCTTCTTTATAATACTCTCGTATTCTTTTTTATTCCTCTTTTAAACGACGTTCCGTCAAATCATCAACAATTGTTTTCATACGGCTTTTGCTTAAAGGGTAAAATATCATAAGCGTGCCAGCCATTGCACTTGCTATAGCGGGAACCCAGCTTAACATTGCTACAATTCCACCAATTGTTCCTGTTGTTTGTTCCATATTTGGTTTGAAATTGAATGCTGCAAGTATAAAAAGTGTTAATGCACCACCAATTGCCCATCCGAATTTTTGAGCCATGGTTGATGCCGACATAACCAAACCTGTTGCACGACGACCGGTTTTCCATTCCGAATAGTCAACAGTATCAGTATACATTGCAAAAATAAGCGGAGAGGTCGATCCAAAAAAGAAATTGATGCCGCATTGAAGCACAAACATCGTTTTTATATCCGATTTGTCAAGAAAGAAATAACACATCGAAAGCGTTGTGGTTATGTACATACATGTAACGTATGAAAGCTTCTTTCCAAATGTTCGTGCAGCCCAACCTGTTAATGGAATTGCAGCCAAGGTAGAAATGGTTCCGCAAATCATGAAATAGGTTGCCAGATCTTTATTTCCTACAAAATATTTGAAATAATACATAATTGAACCGTTACGTAGACAAACATGGGTAAGCGTGAATATCCCGATTATAAATAAGAGTGCCCATGGTTTATTCTTTACAAGGTCGCCAATATCATTTTTTACTGACGACTTTTGTGCTTTAGGAGGTTTTACCCGTTCTTTTGTGTTTGCAAATGTAATTAAGAACATAATAACTGCAAAAATTGAGAATAAAACCATGGCCCATTGAAATCCCTTACGTTCATTGACAACCATCAAGTGAACCTGTCCTTTTTGATATTCCACATCGCCGGCAATTCTTGAAACAGGAATTGTATCGCGAACAAAACCTTTTGTTAGAAATAAAATTTTTGAAGCAGTGTCAATCTCATTTTTTTGTTCAGTCCGCAGAACCGAAACGGTTAATGATTTTTCAATCTTCTTTTCTCCAACTCCGGTAATTTTAAGGTCAAGCTTTGATGTTCCTTCTCCATTTTCGGTAATAACAATGTGGTCTTTGTCAATCATCTGAGCGTTAACAACGGTGTGGTCGTTTCCTCCGATATAATTAACAATTGGCAATGTCCCTCCTTCAACAATCAATCCTCCGGTAAATGCCAGAATAAAACGGTATTGTGAAAATACGCTTCGAACGTTTGGATTGCTGGAAACCACCGCCATCATTGAGCCATAAGGAATATTAATGGCCGAATAGACAATCATCATTAAAGAATAGGTAATATAGGCATATATAATTTTTGAGTGCATTCCTAAATTGGGGGTAGTAAAGGTTAATGCTCCAATTATGCCAAATGGTATTGCGAACCATAAAAGATAGGGACGAAATTTTCCCCAACGTGTTTCTGTCCTGTCACTAATCATTCCAAAAACAGGATCAATGCAGGCGTCCCAAACACGGGTAATAGCAAACATAGTTCCGGCTACTGCTGCTCCAATTCCGAAAACATCGGTATAGAAGTACGAAAGGAAATACACAAAATTCATCCAAAAGAGGTTCGAAGCTGTATCGCCTAAGCCGTATGATAGCTTTTCGAAAAATGGGATTTTTTCTTCTTTAATATCCATAATGATAGTTTAAATATATCTTAAAAGACGTGCATAGTTACTGTTTTTTTCAATATCAACAAAACGTTTTATTTCGCTAAATATTGAGCAATAAATTCTGCCGTTCGTTTTGAAGCTCCTCCACTTCCTAATGTTTGTGCCAGCTCTTCATAGTTAGCAGCAATTTGGCTGTTAAACGTTTTGTCGGTTAGTATCTTCTGTAATGTTTGAGAAATAGTTTTCGAATTCATATCATTTTGCAAAAATTCCGGAACGATTTCTTTATCCATTATTGTGTTTGGTAGTCCAAGATAATTAAGCTTTACAAGGAGTTTGCCGATAAAAAAAGTAATGGGATTTGTTTTGTAAACAATAATCTGCGGGCAACGAAGTAATGCTGTTTCTAATGTAGCCGTACCACAAACAACAATTGCGGCATCTGCCGTTTGGAGTATCGGGTAGGTTTTGTTGAATAATACGCTTATGTTTTTATTGTTAATGAATTGACGATAGAATGTTTCGTCGAAATGCGACATGCCGGCAATAACAAAATGATAATCGGGGAAATCGGGAATAACATCCTGCATTGTTTTTAGATTCTCTTTTATTTCCGCAGTGCGACTTCCGGGTAGAATAGCAATAATTCTTTTATCCGGCAGGTTGTTTTCTTTTATAAATTCTTCTTGTGTTATGGGTTTTATGTCTGTAATAATTGAATCGAGCAACGGATGACCAACATAATCGACATCATAGTTGTGACGATTTTTATAGAATGCTTTTTCGAAAGGAAATATGCAGAAAAGATGATCGACATATTTTTTAATAATCTTCACTCTATTTTCTTTCCAAGCCCAAACGGTTGGTGAAATATAGAAAAATGTTTTGATTCCAAGTTTTTTGGCGTGTTTGACAATCTTTAAATTAAATCCGGGGAAATCAACAAAAATGATAGCATCAGGTTTGTTTTCCGAAATATCCAATTTGCAGAATGCAACGTTCTTCAAAATGGTCCGAAGATGTTTTATAACTTCCACAATTCCCATGAAATCATGGTCTTTGTAATGTCGAACCAATGTTCCACCCTCGGCTTTCATAAGATCGCCCCCCCAGTAACGGAAATCGGCAGCCTGGTCGTTTTTCTTAATTTCCTTCATCAGATTAGAACCGTGAAGGTCGCCCGATGCTTCGCCTGCAATAAGATAATATTTCATCTGTTTGTTTTTTTCTTTAATATTTTAATTATCAGATGTAATATGCCATATAAACCTCGTGTGGTGTGCACGTTTTGCTCATGGCTATTTCATCCATAAATAATTTTAAGTTGGTTGGATGGAATTCCATGTTTGTTATTCCATATTGATAATTACCAGAATTATGGTAAGGATCATTGTTGAAAGTACAACTCCTTGAGCCGCCTTGTTTAATTGTCTCCAATAGAAAAGGAAAAATGCCAAAAAACTTGGCATAACACAAATTGTCAACGTTTGTGTGAGGATGTCCATCTTTTGGATCATCATAAAAAAGTCTGATACAGCAAGAGATCGGAACGAAAAGATAAAAAATAGGGTTAATGATATAATGGGTAAAATAGCTCCGATTATAGCACCAAACAAAAGTGAGTTTAATTTCATGTGTTGTATAATTTGGTCAGTCTTTGAATTGTCAATATATTATTTTTTGAAACGCTTTTTGAGGTCTTGTACTTGTTGCTGATCGCAATTTTCGAATTTTAAAGGAACGATTGTTACATAATTATTCTTCAGTAACCATTCGTCGGTATCTTCATTGTCTGGTTCCGCATTGTTGAAGTAACCGGTAAGCCAGTAATAATTTGTTCCCATTGGATCCATCCGTTGGTCGAATTCTTCAACCCAAACACCTTCTGCCTGCCTGCATATTTTTATTCCTTTAATATTTGTAGGATCGAGATGTGGAACATTAACATTTAAAAAAGTTCCTTTATTTAATCCATTATCAAGAACATTGTGTACAATTTGTTTGACATATTTTTTCATAAAGTGGAAATCAGCATCATCAGCGTAATTGGTGTTTGAAAAAGCTATTGATGGAATAGCATTTATAGCACCTTCTCGGGCGGCAGCAACTGTTCCCGAATAGATGGAACTGATGGATGAGTTTTGTCCATGATTGATTCCCGATACCAGTAAAGATGGCATACAAGGTAGTATTTTGTCGAAAGCCATTTTAACGCAATCAACCGGTGTTCCGTTTAATTCATATATGGTGATTGCATTTGCCGATTTTATCTTTTTTAATCGTAGAGGCGTTTTGAGAGTAAGAGCATGCGACATACCCGATTGACTCTCTTGTGGAGCCACTGCCACAACATCGCCAAACTCACTCACTGCATCAATTAATGCTGCCATTCCCGAAGCATGGACTCCGTCATCGTTTGTGACAAGAATCAAAGGGCGGTCTGTTTTCGTAACTTTCATTATAAAATTTTTATCAAAAGTAAGGAAAAGAATTCAACCTTAAATAGTCTTCGTTGTCATTAATTAGTAGATAATAGCTTTAGAAGTCTAAAAATGTATTAATTTTGATAACAATAAAGATTAATCTTAAAAAATAATAGAAATGAAAAAAGTAGCAAAAGTATTTGTTGGAATAGGTATGGTTAGTACAGTCTTTTTGACAACAGGGTGTTTTGGGAAATTTGCTTTAACAAAGAAAGTTTATAAATTTCATGATTCGCTGGCGGGGAATGACATGTTAGGGAAAGCTCTTAAATCTGCACCGTTTTGGATTGGTCTAGGTCAAATAGTGTATGGCTTTACAGGTTTCGTTGATCTTTGTATTTTCAATCTTATTGAATTCTGGACGGGAACTAATCCGTTGGCAATGAATTCTGGTCAAAAAGAAACGCAAATTGTTGAACGTTTGGGTGTGAAGTATGAAATTACTGCAACACAGAACAAATTTGAAATTAAACAATTGAATGGCAAAAAGGCAGGAGCTGTTGAGTCAATTACATTTAATCCTTCGGAACTAGCTTGGTATAATACAAGTAATGATGCTTCAATTAAAATAATTCAATATAAGGTTGAAAATGGTGAACTCGTATCAGCTACTTATTTTGGTGCAAATGGAAAAACCGAGGTTATTAACGAAACTCAATTAGATAAACTGTTTACAACGGTTGCAGTTCGATAAAATATTGATTCTTAATTTGTAAAAAAAGCCTGACGATTCGTTTCGTCAGGCTTTTTTTTACTAGTTAAGTTTATTTCGTTTAATTAAGTACGCAAGCAACACATTGCGAAAATCAGCAACAATGTCGGCTTCAACAAAATCAATTTTGTATTGAGTGCAACGGGTTTTTAAAAGGTCGAAATAATTGTTTACTTTCTCTTTGTATAAAGCTTTTATTTCTCCCGGATTAACACGAAGCTCTTCACCGGTTTCGAGACTAATGAATTTATGTGGACGGTTTTCAAATTTAAAATCTTGTTCACTATTTTTATCCACCACATGGAACACTATTACTTCATGTTTGTTAAATCGAAGATGTTGCAATGCCGAGAATATTTCTTCGGAATTTGTATAATCAAACATATCGCTGAAAATAATTACCAGTGAACGTGTTGTTATGTTTTCGGCCAGATGATGAAGAGAGGTTGCCAGCGATGTACTTCTATTGAGTGATGTCTCTTTTTTATGGTGTGAAACCAATTCCGCAAGTTCGGCATACAAACGCTGGGCATGAACTGATGATAATTTAGCTTCGGTATGCAGGTCGATTGTTTCCGAGAATAAAGTAAGTCCCACGGCATCACGTTGTTTTCGTAAAAGGTATATAAGTGCCGCGGCACAAAATGAAGAAAATGTAAGCTTGTTTTGGTATTTACTTTCTTTATAAGGATAAAGCATCGACGATGAAGTATCAATAGCAATATGGCATTTTAAATTGGTTTCTTCTTCATATTTTTTGATAAAGAGCTTATCGGTGCGGGCATACAATTTCCAATCGATGTGGCGTGTCGATTCTCCTTGATTATAAAGACGATGTTCAGCAAATTCAACCGAAAAGCCATGATACGGACTTCGATGCAAACCATTGATAAAGCCTTCAACTATTTGTCGGGCAATAAATTCAAAGTTATCGAACTGCTGGAAGTCTTGTAAATCGAATATTGTATGCATTTGTACGAAGATTAAAAAAGCGTTACCCAAACAGGCAACGCTTTTACTTTTATATATAGCGAATTACTATATTAAAGCATCAAGCTTTTCAGTAATTTTACTGCGTTGTACAGCACCAACAAGTTTATCGACAAGTTCGCCTTTTTTCAAAAATACAAGTGTTGGAATATTTCTGATAGCAAACTTTTGTGCTATTTCCGGATTTTCATCAACATCGCATTTTAAAACAATCACCTTGCCTTCATATTCTGTCGAAAGCTCTTCAACAACGGGAGCTATCATGCGACAAGGTCCACACCATTCTGCCCAAAAATCAATCATCACCGGTTTGTCTGTAGCTTCTACAATTTCGTTGTAGGTTGCTTCTGTTACTGCTTTTGTCATAGTAATAAGCTGTTTAATTTATCAATCATTCTATAAATCAAAAGTACTAAATCAATCTGTAGGTTCTACTGTTGTTGTCAGATATTTATGAAATGGTTTTTAACAATTTTCACCAATGAGCAAATTATTGCATTGCCATTTTTTCATTCGTAATTCGTAATTCGTAATTCGTAAATATGTATTTTTGCTAAAACTTTTAAAACATATAAAAATGGCAACAAAAACATATAAAAAAGTAGTTCTGGCTTATTCTGGCGGACTAGACACTTCTGTCATAATTCCTTGGCTGATCGAAAACTATAAATGCGAGGTTATTGCATACGCCGCAAATGTTGGACAAGACGATATTCCTGAAGAAGAATTAAAGCAAAAGGCTCTTGCAACCGGTGCATCAAAATGTTATGTGCTCGATCTGAGAAAAGAATTTGTTGAAGAGTATGTTTGGCCTATTTTAAAAATGAATGCTCGTTATGAAGGAACCTATTTATTAGGGACCTCTATTGCACGCCCATTGATTGCAAAACATCAGATGCTGATTGCTGCAAAAGAAGGTGCCGACGCTGTTTCTCACGGAGCTACCGGTAAAGGAAACGATCAGGTACGTTTTGAACTTACCTATATGGCAATGGATCCTAAAATTGGAATCATTGCTCCCTGGAAAGACGATAAGTGGACAATCAATTCGCGCGAAGATGCGATTGAATATGCCGAAGCACGTAACATTCCTTTACATGGAATTTCCAAAACAAAAATTTATTCCGAAGATGGCAATCTCTGGCATTTATCGCACGAAGGTGGTGTTTTGGAATATCCCGATCAGGAACATCAATACGACATGCTTAAAATGAGCAACACATTCCAGAATGCACCTGAACATGGCGAATACGTTACTCTCGACTTCGAACAAGGAATCCCTGTTGCCCTTAACGGTACTAAAATGGATGGCGTTTCCATTATCCGGAATCTTAATAAAATAGCCGGCGAAAATGCTGTCGGACTACTTGACATTGTTGAAAACCGTCTTGTTGGATTAAAATCGCGTGGCGTTTACGAAACACCAGCAGGAACTGTATTGTATCGTGCTCACGAAATGTTGGAAACCTTGGTTCTTGACAAACAAACCTTGCACGAAAAACAAAAAATGTCGCAAACTTATGCCGACTTGGTATATAACGGAGAATGGTTTACACCTCTTCGTCAGGCTTTCGATGCTTTTGCAAACGAAACACAACGAGTTGTAACCGGTAAAGTAACCGTTAAATTGTATAAAGGAAATATTATCCCAACACACATCTCATCACCATTTTCTTTGTATGACGATAAATTGGGCGGATTTACAAATGTTGACACATACGATCAAAAAGATGCAATCGGATTTATCCGTTGCTTTGGTCTGCCTTTAAAAACAAGAGCTTACAAACTTGGCAAAAACACTCCTATCAAGTTTTAAGAAACATAGTTGAACTTTTACAATAAAAGGGGAGTTGCCGTTGCAATTCCCCTTTTATTTTGTTCATTTCCCTGTTAATAAATAACATCGTAAGCCTTGAAGTTTATTCCTATTTTTGTAAAATACCCATTTGGCAATTGATTAAAAGTCGGTTGTCGAGGTTTAACCATTAAATTCTTGAATAGATGAAAAAAATACTATTGTCGCTAATTGTTGGAACATTCCTGTTTTCAGCTTGTGCACCTATAATGAAATTATTAGGAAAGAAAACCAAACTTGATATCTGCTACGAAAAAAACGACTCATTGCAAAATGCTTTATCGCAAGAAAAAACCAAGTCGACCGAATACAAAAGTATGAACGATAAATTGACGGATTTAAGCAAACAATATCTCAAAAAAATAGATTCATTATCGACCCTTGCCGGCAAACAAAAAGATACCATTAATCAAATAATGATGTTGAACGAGGAACTTGTTAAAAAACAAGAAAAAATATCGAAAGACAATGCCACCGAAGCAAAAAAGATAATGGGCGAATTGCAAACAGCTCGCGAAGATTTACAAAAACGTGAAGATAAACTTAATACACTACAAAGTGATCTGGAAAAAGAACGTGCCCGTCTAGGAAAACTCAACGACGACATCGCAGCCAAAGATGCACAATTACGAAACCTGCAATCAATGTTACATGCTAAGGATTCGGCAGCAAATGCCTTGAAGGCAAGAATATCGGCAGCCTTGAAAGGTTTTGAAGGAAACGGGTTAAGCATAAATCAAAGAGATGGAAAAATCTATGTATCGCTCGACGAACAACTACTCTTTGAACTTGGGAAATACGAAGTCAATCCCAAAGGAGCCGATGCTTTAAAAAAACTGGCAAGCGTTCTGGAGAAAAATCCTGATATAAACATCCTGGTTGAAGGGCATACCGATAATACAGGTTCAGCAAAATTGAATTGGAAATTGAGTACCGATCGTGCTCTGGCTATCTCAAGCATTCTGCTGGAAAACCCTAAAGTTGAAGGTAAAAGAGTAACAGCTGCCGGTCGTGGACAATTCTCGCCCATTGATGATAATGCCTCCGTTCAAGGACGCACCCGCAATCGTCGATGTGAAATCATTCTCTCGCCAAAGCTCGATGAACTCTATAAGTTGATCGAAAACTAAAGATACTATCTCCCCCAAAAAATAATGATGCAAACGCTTCGAAAACCCCACGTGAGTTTTGAAGCGTTTGTTTTTTGTTACAACTGATTTAATCGCTACTTTTGCATAAGTAATCACCTTTTTAAGGCAAAAAAGAAACAAATATGAATAGTTTTGGACGTTTATTCAGGGTAAGTATCTATGGCGAATCGCATGGAATCCAAATAGGAGTTTTAATTGACGGTTGCCCGGCAGGAATATCGCTTTGCGAAGACGATTTTAAAGAAGACTTTGCCCGTCGCCGTTCAGGAGGAGTAGGAACAACACCCCGAATCGAACCCGATCTGCCACGGATAGTTAGTGGTGTGTATCAAGGAAAAACAACCGGAGCACCCCTTTCAATAGCTTTCGAAAACACAAATACAAAATCGGGCGATTATGCAAACCTTTGGGAGCAACCACGTCCGGGACATGCCGATTTCTCGGGTCAAATGAAATATGGACGATTTAATGATCCTCGTGGAGGAGGACATTTCTCAGGACGCATTACTCTGGGAATTGTTGCTGCCGGCGTTGTTGCAAAAAAAATAATCTATCCCGGTAACGTTACAGCAACCCTCTTAGAAGTGGGCGGATCGAAAGATATTGCAAAAACAGTTGAAGCTGCCGTTGCCGCTCACGATTCCGTCGGCGGATTGATAGAGTGTGTTTGTTCAAATATCCCCATCGGACTGGGCGAACCCTTTTTCGATTCCGTGGAAGCCCAAATAGCTCACATGATGTTTTCCATTCCCGCTATTAAAGGACTGGAATTCGGGTCGGGCTTTGCATCTTCAAAAATGAAAGGCAGCGAACATAACGACCTCATTGTAACTGTCGAAGGAAAAACAAAGACAAACAATGCCGCCGGCATAAACGGCGGAATCAGCAACGGCAACAATATTGTATTTCGAGTTCCCGTGAAGCCAACATCAAGCATTGGTATTGCCCAGGAAACCATAAATCTGAAAACAGGGACTATCGAACCCCTTCTTATCGAAGGTCGTCACGATGCATGTATTGCTCTTCGTGCTCAAGTTGTGGTGGAATGTGCCACAGCAATCGTTCTTGCCGATTTATTTATGCTTGAACAACAACGTCCGCGAATATTTTAGAAATTCACTCACCACAACACGTTGTATTGACATCATTTATTTTTCAATAGACTTAAAAAAAAGGAAGGATTGTACCTTCCTTTTTTTATTCCCTATAGCCACCTGCCAACATTCGCTCTTTTTGCCCCACGTATTCAAAAATCGACGTTTTTTGAGCCCCTACATTTTAAAAAAGAGCAAATACAATCGAAATGTAAAAATATTCATACCGTGAAAAATGACTTTTATACCACAAATAAAAAGCTTCATGCCGCGAATATCCCATTTCATGCAAAACGTGATTTTTGTTACGCAACTTATTGATATTTAATGTATTTTTATACTGATTCGTAATAAAACAATATTCAGATATTATAGAATAATTGAAATATTGTGAAATTCTTTGACATGATGCTACAATGAGTTGCGAACATTACAGCATTCACAGATCGAAAAAGAGAGAACAGCTTAACACCAGAACTTGTCGATGGGAAATATAATAAACCCATCGACAGGTTCTATTAAATGTTCGACAGGGAAAAATAAAACATCGAGATATCTTAAAAGTAAATAGGTATGAACTAAAGAATAATGTCGATGAACTTAGAAAACATCGAGATAAATTTAAAAATAATGCCAACAAATTATTAAAATATCGAGATATAATAAAAAAATATCCATGGACTAAAAATGAATTGGCATGTAATATAAATAACTGTCGATGAACTTTGGAAACATCGAGATGAATTTAAAAATAATATCAACAAATAATAAAAACGTTAAAACATATTAAAAATGAATATCCATGGGATAAAAATAAATTGGCATGAAATAAAAAATAATGTCAATAAATTTTGAAAACATTGAGACAAAAAAGCAAGAAAGGAATAATATCATAATAAAAATATCTCGTTATACTGCAAAAAGAGAGTTGTATACAGTATACCGAAAGCATGACGAAGTAATTATTTATATTTATTAATAAAACATAAAAACGAAACAAATATGAAAACATCTTTCATGGCGGTGCTTCATATCGGGTCGGCAAAAGACTCGACAGCCGTTTTATTATTGGGTGGACGGATAGTTGCAGCACTTACAGTAAACAAAACAACATTTCCCGAACCCGATCCAACATTGGATACTTTAAAGAGTCAGGTGGCATTGCTCGACGAATACATCAAATCGAGGGATGGCAGTGATAAAATCAAACTGTCTATCGAGTCGCAGTCGCAGTTGGTATACCGCGATCTGAAAAGTATTATCTCTTATGTCAATAAGGTTGCTAAGGGCGTTAAGTCCATTGTTCTTTTGTCGGGATTCGATTGTGAAGAAGAGCCTGTTGAACATGACATTCCCGAAAAGGTGATTGTCAAACGGGTGGAAATCGGTAGCACGGAACATAGTCTCAAAATATTTGTGATAGCATTGACTGATGCCGATCGTTACATGGTTGAAATCACAACAACGCCCGACGATCCTAACAGTTGGAAACTGGCACTTAATTCGGTGCCCAGTAATAAACTGGAATTAACGAATCTGACCCGTGGGGTCGAAGTCTTTATTCGTGTTACAGCTGGCAATACTCATGGCTGGGGGCCTCATAGCGATGTAACGAGCTTTATTCCTCAATAATTATAGCAGGCTCACCCTCATCGGCTATTGCCCCTCAATAGCCGGAGGGTGGGTTTACTATAATTCTTCTGCCCGCAATTCTTTATTCAAAGCTTCCCATAACCATATTGCTCGTAAGAGTTGAAAAGGTATAAACAACCAATTATTTATCGTGCTACAATGACTATCCCCTTTAAAAAAAGGCAATATTTCCTTTGAATTTTTTAGGAGTCTGTGAATTGATTTTGTAGGTTTGTTTATGAAAACGAAGAAAATTATATAAATCAGGAATTGGAGACGCTAAAGAAAAAAACAATACCAATGAGACGTGTAACAATAATGTATCTAGTATTTTAATTCTTTAAAATAACAAAAGACGAATGGATAAAGCTTTATTGATTCAAGATATTTGCAAATTATTATCAGAGGATAAGAAACAAAAATGTATTGACCTTTTAAATAATAATTATCCATTTATTGAGACTAAAACAAATAAAAGGCAATGTTCAAAATACCAAATGTGTAAAGTCTTTCTGAGAGATGGATTTATTGATAGATACTCGGGTGATAGATTATTATTCCCTGGACTGATAAAAATATTAACGATAGAATTTCCCGATATTTTTAAATATCACAAGAATTGGAAAATGTCTGATACGCATTTGATATATTGGGAATTGTTTCCAACCATTGATCATTTAATTCCTATTGCAAGAGGTGGTGTTGATAATGAAAGTAATTGGATAACAACATCAATGATTCATAATTCCGCAAAATCAAATTGGACATTGGAAGAAATTGGCTGGACACTTCACGATAAAGGAAAATTAGACATTTGGAATGGATTAGTGGATTCGTTTATAAATTTGATTGCTAAAAATCCTAATTATAAAAACGACAGATCCGTGAGAGAATGGGGAAATGGATTATCAAAAGCAATAAATGATATTCCAGATTTGAGGGAAGCTGTAATCGCAAAACAAAAAACCAAAAGAACAATGTAGAAGACAGCTTTGGGGAACAAAAGATGTTAAGCTTAAATAATGACTAATTGTATGCAGGCTCTGAATCATGTTCTTTTAAAATAGGAGTTAAGAATTATTGTTGAACTGTCGAAATTCAATTCGATTGCTTACCTTTGCTTGAGTAAAAAATTAAAAAGAATAATGAAGATTGCGGTAGATTTTGATGGGACTATTGTAGAACATAAATATCCTGAAATAGGAAAACCACTATTGTTTGCATTCGAAACATTGCGTGAATTACAAAAACAAAAGCATGAAATTGTTTTATGGACATACCGTGTAGGAAAAGAACTGGACGAAGCAGTTGCTTTTTGTGAACAAAATGGAATTGTCTTTTATGCTGTAAACAAAAATTTTCCTGAAGAAGATTTTGATAATGAAACGGTAAGCCGTAAAATAAATGCAGATATATACATTGATGATCGTAATGTCGGCGGATTTCCGGGATGGAGTAAAATATGGGAAATGCTGAATCAAAATGATCTGCAAAATACAAAACAGGAACTAAAATATGTAAAAGAACAAATTGGTGAAGTATCAATTTGGAAACGCATTTTTGGTAGAAAAGAATAAAATCATTTCCCTGTCGAAATGTTTATGACAATTGACCTTCGGTTGTCCGTTGTTGTGAGTTTGTTAAAAATAAAAAAGATTTCCAGTAATTTAAACGAATGCTTATAGTCGATGCAATTTGAGGGTTCAACATTTGTAGATGTTATTCTGCCTCTTGCAACGGGAAGCACGTTTACCTATTCTTTACCTCCCCAATTAGTAAACAACGTTTCTATTGGAAGTCGGGTAATCGTTCAATTTGGCAAACGGAAAGTATATTCCGCTGTTGTTAAGAATATTCACCACAACAAACCGTTGCATTATCAAACAAAAGAAGTGATCTCGTCGCTCGACGACCATCCGATTGTTAACTCCATCCAAATACAGTTCTGGGATTGGATGTCGGATTATTATATGTGTACATTGGGAGAGGTATATAAAGCTGCTTTGCCTTCGGGATTGAAACTCGAAAGCGAATCGAAAATAAATACCAATCCGCAATTCACCGAAAGAGATGTTTTATCGGACAATGAATTACAGGTCTTTAATATCATCGATGCTCGGAAAAGTATAACCATTGAAGAAATAGCAACGCATACGGAAATCAAAAATGTATTGAATATAATCAATGTATTGGTTTCCATTCATGCTATTTTTATTAATGAAGTGCTGCGTGAAAAATATACACCCAAAGTCGAGATCTTTATTGATGCCGGTGGCGATATTACCGATTCCGATTTTGTAAACGGAGTCTTCGAAACTCTTTCAAAAGCAAAGAAACAACAGGAACTTTTTCTGCAATTTATCCAGCTTTGTTTTGAAAAAAATAAAGGGAAGGGAAACGATTTGATTGCAAAGAAAGATTTGCTGGCAAAACCCACAGCTACAATTGCCGCTTTAAAGAGTTTGGTCGACAAAGGGATTTTGGTCGAAATTGAAAAAGAAACCGGAAGATTAAATCCCGGAGAAGTTTATGTGAAATCGCTCAAAGAGTTGAATTCATATCAAAAAGAAGCATTCGATTCGATTGAAAAGATATTTGTCGAAAAAGATGTTGTGTTGCTCCATGGAATTACAGCTAGTGGTAAAACCGAAATTTATATTCATCTGATGGCAAAAACAATTGCCGAAGGCAAACAGGTATTGTATTTATTGCCAGAGATAGCTCTGACAGCACAAATTATAAATCGTTTGACATCGGTGTTTGGAAATCAGGTAGGAATATATCATTCCAAATTTAATGATTCGGAACGGGTTGAGGTTTGGAAAAATGTTCTGTCGTCTGATGATGAAAAAACATATAAAATAATTCTAGGCGTTCGTTCGTCAGTCTTCTTACCGTTTAAAAATATAGGTTTGGTGATTATTGATGAAGAGCACGAAACGTCATATAAACAGTTCGATCCATCGCCTCGATACAATGGTCGCGACAGTGCCATAATGCTTGCTCGGATACATGGAGCTAAAGTTTTAATGGGAACGGCAACCCCGGCTTTAGAAACGTATTTTAATGCTAAATCGGGTAAATATGGCTTGGTGGAATTGATGCAACGTCATTCGAATGTTGAACTGCCACAGATAACCATAGTAGATATAAAAGATGAAACACGTCGAAAACGAATGCATTCGCATTTCTCAGCAACTTTGCTCGACAAAATGAAACTAGCCCTTTCGAAAGGCGAACAAATAATTTTGTTTCAGAACAGACGAGGCTTTTCACCATATATCGAATGTCAGGATTGTGGTACAATTCCAACATGCATTCATTGTGATGTTTCCCTTACCTTTCATCGGCACTCCAATAATTTAATCTGTCACTATTGTGGATATCAGTTGCCCAATAATTCGAAATGTGTAGCTTGTGGAAGTCCTAAAATGGAAACGCGAGGCTTTGGTACTGAAAAGATTGAAGACGAAATAAGTGTCTTTTTCCCCGACAAAAAGATAGAACGAATGGATTTGGATACAACTCGGGCAAAACATGCTTACAGCGAAATAATTGCCCAGTTCGAAGCTCGTGAAATTGATATTCTGGTGGGAACACAAATGATTACGAAAGGTTTGGATTTCGATAATGTAAGTTTAGTTGGAATTCTGAATGCCGACAATATGTTGAATCAACCTGATTTCCGGGCTTTTGAACGCAGCTATCAATTGATGACTCAGGTGGCAGGCAGAGCCGGCAGGAACAAAGATCGTGGCGAAGTGATTATTCAAACCTCCAATCCACAACATCCCATTCTCAGTGATGTTCGCGATTCTGATTTTAAAAGAATGATCGATTTGCAATTGGTGGAACGTCAACAATATGGATATCCGCCTTATACTCGTTTATTAAGATTGACTGTCCGACACAAAGATATACCCACGGTGGAAAATGCTTCGAAAATGCTTGCAACCTTATTGCGAAGCCGTATGGATAAATATATATTGGGTCCTGAATTTCCCCCGATATCGAAAATACAAAACCTGTTTTTAAAAAATATCTTGATAAAGATCGACAAAAATCAAAACCTCGTTTCTTCTAAATTCTTTGTTGCGAATTGTATAGAGCATTTACATTCTCAAGAACAATACAAGTCGGTAGATGTCGTTATAAATGTTGATCCTTATTGATGAAAATATATAAGGTTTTTAATTTTTTTCGTGTTTTTCGTAATGAAAAATGCAATACTTTTGGTTTTTGATTTTTAGATTTTAGTAAGTAATGACAGTTGAGGTAAAAGAGGTCGAAACATCCAAAGACATCAAGGATTTCGTGAATTTCCAGTTTAAGTTATACAAGAACGAAGAAATGTGGGTTCCTCCCATGAAATCAGATGAGGTTTGTGCTATAACACCTGAAAAAAATCCGGCATTTTTATTTTGTGACACAAAGTTTTGGCTGGCTTATAAAAAGAATAAGGTTGTCGGCAGAATTGGTGTAATTCTCAATCGTCGAGAAAATCGTGATGTCGAGAAAAAAATAGCTCGATTTACGCGTATTGAATTTATAAACGATTTTGAGGTTTGTAAAACACTTTTAGAAACAGCCGAACTTTGGTCAAAATTTATGGGATATGAAGTTATTCATGGACCACTTGGTTTTGCCAATTTAGATCATCAGGCAGTATTGATTGAAGGTCACGAATATTTGCCATCGGTTGCCTCGGAATGGCACATGCCATATTACAAGGAACTTATTGAAAAATGTGGCTATGTAAAAGAAATGGATTGGGTGGAATTCCGTTTGACTTTACCCGATGAAATACCCGAAAAAGTTGTAAAAATTGCTGATCTCATTAAACAAAAGAATGGCGTAGAAATCCGTTCTTACAAGAATACTAAAGAAATGATGCCTTATGCCGATGAATTATTTTCATTGTTAAATACAGCATTTGGCGAACTCTTTAGTTTTGTGCATCTTGATGAAAAAATGCGTGCATTTTATATCAAAAAATACATACCTATTTTAAGTGCCAAATTTGTAAAACTTGTATTTGATAAAGATGGCAAATTGATAGGTTTCATTATTGGATTGCCGTCGCTTTCAAAAGCAATGCAAAAAGCGAACGGACATCTCTTACCATTTGGTTGGTGGCATATATTGCAGGCTTACAAGAAATGCGATACCATCGATTTGTTGCTAACCGGTATGGATCCAAAGTTACAAGGGCATGGATATGCAGCATTGTTGATGGTTGAAATGCTTAAGACAGCCAAAGAAAACGGAGCTAAATGGGCAGAAACAACAGGGATGATAGAAACAAATGTCAAGGCAATCCAAAACTGGAAAAGCTATGAACACATTCAACATAAACGCAAACGTTGTTATATAAAAAATATCTAATAAATGGCTACCGAAAAACTAAGTTATGCAAAGGCTCTTGCTGAATTGGAAGATATTGTTGGAAAAATGGAATCGAATCAATATGAGATAGATGAGCTTACTGAAAAAGTAAAACGGGTAGCTGTATTAGTAAAATTTTGCAAAGAGAAATTGCGTGATACAAGTATTGAGGTTCAGAAAATATTCGATGGCGTTACCGATGAAGATTAGTTTTTGTTATCATTCTTCGGCAAAGACTTATATCATTACATTCCTTCAATAATATCTCAATATTTTCACCAATGACAGGATGAATAAACTCTGGCATTATCTCCTGTAAAGGCATTAAGGTGAACTTCCGTAAATGCAGTTTGGGATGTGGAATAATCAGATGAGGTAATTTAATAATCTCGTTATTGAAGAAAAGAATATCGATGTCGATTATTCGTGATTCGTAACCAATGCAATTGTTTTTTCTCGTCCTTCCCAATAATTGTTCAATCCTTTGACAATTTAGTAATATTTCAGAAGCTTCTTGCATGGAGCAAATAACCATAACTTTATTCAAAAACCATTGTTTTGATTCAAATCCCCAAGGTTCACTTTCATAAATCGATGAAGCTACTAGCAATGAACCTAACTCCTCAAGGATCATCCGTTCGGCTGTATTCAGTGTTCGTTGCATATCACCGATATTCCCGCCTAAAAGAAGAGTAACAGTATTCATGGTTCAAGTTTGTTCAATTTATTTCAAAAAAAAGAGACGCACAATTCGTGCGTCTCTAAAATATATTTAAAAGTATTATCTTCTTCTGCGATCACCGCCGCCGCTTTCTCCGCCACGGTATCCACCGCTGCTTCTGCGTTCTCTACCGCCGCTTTCTCCACCACGGTATCCACCGCTGCTACGACGACGTTCGCCACCGTGTTCTCTATCGCCACCACCATAGCTGCTACGACGTTCACTTCTGTCTCCGCCACGATATCCACCGCTGCTACGACGTTCTCCACCACCACTTTGAGATGCTTCGGCAACTTCTATTCGAACTTCACGACCATTGTATTCTATATCTTTAAATGAATCAAGAATCTTTTGTTTATGAACTTCAGAAGCTTCAAAGAATGAGAATGTTCCCATGAGATCAATAACACCTATGCGTATTTCGTGATCGTTGGTTGCATTGTTGATTAATTTCAGCATTTCGGCAGGAACGATTCCATCCTTTTTACCTATATTAATAAAGAACCGAGAGTAGCCAGCTTCTGTTTGACGAGGTGTCCGTTCTTCTCTGTCTCTGCGTGGACGTTCTTCTCCTTCAGGTAGATCATCTCTGCGACGTGAAAGCCTTTCAGCATTTTCGTCAACGTTTATATCTCTTGCTTCTTTATAGTAAGTCAGGAATCTGTTGAACTCTAATGAAACAAAATGTTTGATGATCTCTTCTTTATCGAGCCATTCCAATTTAGCCATTACAGCTTCCATATACGGAGAAATTTGGGTTTCGTCTATTTCAACTTTTTCCATTTTGTCGATAAGATGGAAAAGTTGTTTTTCGCAAATATTGTATCCGTCTGGAATTGGAGTGTATTCGATTTTCTTATTTACTATTCGTTCAAATTCTCTGATTCGTGATTTTTCACGGGCGTTAATAATAATAATAGATGTTCCTGATTTTCCTGCACGTCCAGTACGTCCACTACGGTGTGTGTATACTTCGGAGTCGTCGGGTAAATTATAATTAATGACATGTGTAATGCTGTCAACATCTATTCCTCGTGCTGCTACGTCGGTTGCAACAAGAATCTGTAATGTCCGGGTTCTGAAGCGTCCCATAACATAGTCTCGTTGTGATTGAGACAGGTCGCCATGCAATGCATCAGCATTATATCCATCTTGCATTAAATGGTCGGCTACCATTTTTGTTTCTTCACGAGTACGACAGAATACAACGCCATAAATTGTTGGGTTGTAATCTAATATGCGTTTTAATGCCGTGTAACGATCACGGGCATGAACAATAAAGTATTTGTGTTTAACATTATCGGCACCTGAATTACGTTTTCCAACAGAAATTTCCTGTGGTTCGTTCATGTAGTTTTTTGCAATTATAGATACTTCGCGAGGCATTGTCGCAGAGAAAAGGAGTGTTTGCTTTTCTTTTGGTGTATCTTTAAGGATTCCGTCAAGGTCATCTTTAAAACCCATGTTTAACATTTCGTCCGCTTCGTCAAGGACTAATATTTCGACATGTGTAACTGCTATAGCTCGACGGTTGATAAGGTCGAGCATACGTCCGGGAGTAGCAACAATAATTTGAACTCCTTTTCTGATTTCTCTGATTTGAGTGTCGATACTTGCACCGCCATAAACGGGAAGCACTTTTATTCCTTTTTTGTATTTGATAAAATCTTTAATATCTCCAGCAATCTGAAGACAAAGTTCACGTGTTGGACACAATATCAACGCTTGAGCGTTCTTATTATCCGCATCCATTCTCTCGGCAATTGGCAAGCCGAAGGCAGCTGTCTTTCCCGTTCCGGTTTGAGCAAGCCCTACGACATCACCTTTTGACTCTAAAAGGATAGGAATTACTTTTTCTTGAATGGGAGTTGGTGTTTCAAATCCAAGGTCTGTAATTGCTTGGACTGTTTCAGGGCTAAGCCCTAGTTCACTGAAATTCATTATGTGTTATTCTATTTAAAAAATTAGGGTGCAAAGGTATACTAATTTATCGAATTCTAACCAAAATATGCGTAAATGTTTTAAAAAGAGAACTTTAATTTAGAATAGGTGTGCTCCCAAACTTTTTATCAGGCGATTTTCATGAATGTGTTTCTTTGCTAATATTGGCAAATGCTAATACTGAAATTTAAATAAGGGTTAAAGATTTTCTCCAGCGACTTTTTGCAATAGACGAATTCCTTTTTCAATATCATATACAGCCTCGAATGTCAGTGTCAGACGATCGTTCTTTTCGACAAATAAGCATGATTTAGGATGTGTTTTTACAAATTCCAGAACTTTACTGAATTGTTCGGTTTGGTAAAAAGGTGAGTCGTTATTGGTGACGAAATAATTGGTCATCTTTCCTTTTTTCATTACAATGCGATCGATGGCAAGACGGGTTGCTAGCCATCGGAGGCGAACCACATTGAGCAATGCTATTGCTTCGGTTGGAATTTTCCCAAAGCGGTCGGTCATTGATGTTTCAAATTCTTGTAAACGTTCTTCATTTTCAATATTATCGAGTTCACGATATAATCGAATACGTTCTGTTGTACTTGTGACATATTGGTCGGGAAACATCAGCTCAAAATCTGTTTCGATATGACAGTCGTTTACAAATTTAAAATCATTGGGCAATGTAGCATTTTCAGCATCCTTTGCATAAAGTTCTTTAAAGTCGTTCTCGCGTAATTCCTGCAATGCTTCGTTCAATATTTTTTGATAGGTTTCAAAACCAATATCAGCAATAAATCCGCTTTGTTCTGCTCCCAGCATATTACCGGCTCCTCGTATGTCGAGGTCTTGTAATGCAATATTGAATCCGCCTCCAAGTTCCGATATTTCTTCAATTGCAGTAAGTCGACTACGTGCTTCTTGTGTCAGAATCGATAGCGAAGGTACTAACAAATAGGCAAAGGCTTTTTTATTGGAACGTCCTACACGACCACGTAACTGGTGCATGTCGCTGAGTCCAAAATTTTGTGCATCATTGATAATGATGGTGTTGGCATTTGGAATATCAAGACCCGACTCTACAATAGTTGTTGCTAATAAAACATCGTAGTCGCCATTTATAAATGCCAGCATTACTTCTTCAAGTTTATCGCCGTCCATTTGTCCATGTCCAACTATTGTTTTTGCTTTGGGACATATTTTATTGAGCATTGCCTCCATTTCGTAAATGCTTTGTACGCGGTTGTGTATAAAAAACACTTGCCCGTTACGGTTCATTTCAAACTCAATGGCTTCCTTGATAATCTCAGAATCAAATGCATGAAGTTCTGTGATAATGGGAAACCGATTTGGTGGTGGGGTGCTGATGATTGCCAAATCGCGGGCTCCCATAAGCGAGAATTGCAAGGTTCGTGGGATGGGGGTTGCTGTTAATGTGAGCGTATCAACATTGACCTTCATTAGTTTCAGTTTTTCTTTAACCGATACTCCAAATTTTTGCTCTTCATCAATAATAAGAAGTCCGAGATCTTTGAACCGAACATCTTTGCTCACCAAACGATGTGTTCCTATTAATATATCGACTTTGCCTTGTTTTGCTTTTTCAAGTGTTTCGTTAATTTGTTTTGTTGTTTTTAAGCGACAAACATAATCGACCGTGCAAGGAAAATCTTTCAACCGATTGGCAAATGTTTTGTAATGCTGTAAAGCTAAAATAGTTGTTGGAACAAGTATGGCAACTTGTTTACTGTCCGACACTGCTTTAAATGCTGCTCGCACTGCAATTTCAGTTTTTCCAAAACCTACGTCACCACAGACAAGCATATCCATTGGATAATCGCGTTCCATTGCAACCTTAAATGCACGTGTAGCTTTCAACTGATCGGGAGTGTCTTCGAAAAAAAATGAAGCTTCCAATTCCTGTTGCATGTATGTATCGGGCGAGAAACTAAACCCTTTTTGCGAACGACGTTCTGCATACAAGGCTATAAGATCTTTGGCAATGTCTTTAACTTTCCCTTTTGTTTTTTGCTTAGTGCGTTCCCAAATGCCTGAACCTAGTTTGTGAATCTTAGGCGGAATACCTTCTTTCGATTTGTATTTTGAAATTTTGTGCAGATTGTGAATACCAACAAAAAGAACATCATTATCCTGATACACGAGTTTCACTGATTCTTGCCATTTGCCATTAACTTCGGTTTTTAATAATCCCGAGAATTTCCCAATTCCATGATCTATATGTACAACGTAATCGCCTATGTTCAACGATGTCAGCTCTTTAAGGGTTATTGATTCTTTGGGTGAATATCGTTCTTTTACAATATTACCATGGTGACGTTCAAAAATCTGATGGTCGGTGAAACAACAGATTTTAAGGTCATTATCAACAAAACCTTCGCCAAGTTCGATAAGCATTGATGTAAAACGGAGTTTAGGAAATGTCTCTTTAAAAATATCCTCAAGACGTTGTACTTGATTGACATTTTCTGTGAAAAATATATTGGTAAATCCGTTGGTCGTATTTCCTTCGATTGTAGAACCTAGAAAGTTGAAATTTTTGTTAAAAGGTGGTTGCAACGTTGTCGAAAATGGTACCGATTTTAATGGTTCGGAAATACATTCCTGTCCCATTTCTACGACTTTTATATTTTTTAATAGTGACAGAATATTTGCCGAAGTATCCACCCTGTCAAGCATTTTGTCCGAATTTGAATATTTTTCTTTAGCTTGTTCTTCCAAAGTATCAATGCGAGATAGTGTCCAACGGCTATCGTCGAACCAGACTGTGGTTGATGACGGGACGATTGAAAGTATTGATTCATAGTGAGCTATACTATCTCGATCGTTGAGGTTCGGTACAATGGTAATTTCTGAAAGCTGATCTTTCGATAATTGCGAAGAAATATCAAATGTGCGAATACTCTCGATTTCATCACCAAAGAAATCAAGTCTGTATGGTTCAGGGTATGAATATGAAAATATATCAACAATACTTCCACGTACAGAATATTGTCCGGGTCGATACACAAACTCAACATGGTCAAAAAGATATTCTTGTAAGATATCTTCTATAGTTGAAATAGCCACTTTTTCGCCTTTTACAATTTCAAGAATTGAATCACGAAATTCTTTTCCCGAGACAATTTTTTCGACTAAAGCTTCGGGAAAAGTGACAATAATTCCTTTCGTGTTAGTTCCAACCAATTTACTTAAAACCTCAGTCCGTAGTAATAAATTCGTACTATCAGTTTGTCCGTGAACTATAGAAATTTTGAATGCTGATGGCAAAAATAATACCTGCTTTGCCCCCACTAAATTGGAAAGATCATTAAAAAGCATTGAAGCCTGATCCTCATTTTCCATCACAACAAAATGCAATCCTTTCAGATGCAAATATATTTTAGCTAAAGTTAATGATTTGGAGGATCCAACCATTCCTGTAGCATGTATCACCCCCGATTGTATACCTAGAGCTGTAATAAGCTGAAGTATCGCGGGATGCGAATTGTAGCGTTCTATAAGATCTTTGGGTGTCAATGGTCTATTTAATTAAGCAATCGTTCTGTGTTAATGAATCTCTAAATTCTAAATGAAATCTAAAAAAAAACTCCTTTCACTATTTTGCAAAAGGAGTATATAAATAGGGGAATGGAAAGCTATCCAATCATTTTAGCATAAGCTTCTGCATCCATTAAATCGTTTAGTTGTGATGCATCAACTATATTTATTTTTATCATCCATCCGTCGCCGTAAGGATCTTTGTTTACCAATTCAGGGTTGTCTTTTATAAGTTGGTTTACTTCAATTATTTCTCCAGTTATCGGCATAAAAAGATCCGATACGGTCTTCACTGCTTCAATAGTGCCAAAAGCTTCTTCTTTTTCAACAGTTTCTCCTTCTGTTTCAATTTCTACAAACACAATATCGCCAAGCTCTTTTTGTGCATAAAAGGTAACACCTATTGAAGCTGTATTTCCTTCAACCTTAATCCATTCGTGATCTTTCGTGTATTTTAAATTCGAGGGATAGCTCATAATTCTATTTTTAAAATGAATGACAAAAATACTATTTATTCGATAATTAGAAAATAAAAACTGTTGAATGTTTTCTAAACTTTTAAATAAAAACTTTAAGATTTATATAAATATCATAAAAACAATATGATACGGTTGTGTCAGCCTTGCTTAGAATATTTGTTATAAATGATATTTTGTTTGTAACAAAAAGATATATATCATCGTTAAAGGTGATATATATCATCATTAATACTTAAAGTTATGGGATCGACTACTGACGTTCAATTAGCAACAACTAGACCTAATCTACTTGTTCTTAGAATAGAAACAAAAAATATTGCAAAGTTGAGGTTGACACTTCAACGAATTCTTAAAAACAAGAGGAAAATTAATGATACTATGATTTCTTATAGCTTGTATAGTGTTCATTAGTAGTTGAATGCTCCTAATTGTTTAGAAAAGAAAAGGGATAAATCCTTTTGGACTTATCCCTTTTTGGGGTGGATGATCGGGTTCGAACCGACGACCCCTAGAATCACAATCTAGTGCTCTAACCAACTGAGCTACAACCACCATTTTAGGAGTGCAAAGATATAGAGCATTTTTTTTGTTTGCAAGCGAAAACTGTAAACTTTTTTTAAATAACCGTTTTATCTATCAAAAAATATGCTTTTTGAACTGATACTCAATGGAACAACATACGCAATTTTAATATCTTCGCCCATCCATCCTAAGTCCATTATTGCTTGACCAGCACTATACATTACACGATTATCTATACGATTGTCGGCAGCTATACTAAGGGCTGATCCCATAGCAATCCCTAAATCTCCTGAATTGAAGACACATGGAACCCCGGGATAGTTTCGCTTTTCTTCACAATTTGAAAATCCACACATACCACATCTTTTTAAACCTATAGGTTCTATTTTACATCCAAAAGCCACGGCTACTGTTGTTTTTGAAATATTTTCAGAATCGCGAATAAACCCGGGTAAGCCAAACATTTCGCCAATCTTTTTTGTGTGGGCAACTAGGCTTTCTAAATCATTGCCTGTTATGATTAATGATGATAGCGAACTTATACCTTTGCCTTTGGGAGCTGTGCGAGCAGCTGCAATCATCAGTTTTGCCACGGTTACTAATGTTTCTTCATGAGCTGTCTTTTCACTTATGAGAGCCATATCAATTTATTTTAATGTTTCTTTTTTTGATATTTTACCATTTGCATCATAGTATTTCCATGTGCCGATTGGTAAATCATCTTTATATTCTCCTTCATAAACTTTGTTTCCATTGTCTTGCCAAACGATAGATTCTCCGTCTTTTTTTCCGTCCTTGTATGATTCTTCAATCCATTTCTGTCCGTTTTGAAACCATTGAACCCATTTCCCTGTTTTCTTGTTGTCGGCGGTCCATTCTCCTTCGCTCGATTTCTCGGCGTTTGGATAGAATCTAGTCTCTTTAACTATGATTTTCTTTCCGTTTACTGTTTTTAAGTAATCGATTTGCATAGGAGTACCATTTGGGTATGATGATACAATTTTCTTTTCAAGTCGTTCATTACAACCGATAAATAGCAAGCATACTACAAAATATCCAAAAATCTTTTTCATACTATATGTATTATTATTTGTATACAAAACTACAGATTTTTTAAACACAGAAATATTCTATTGGGAAATTGATACGTGAGATTTGGGCTTTGAACCAAATTCAATTATGTCGCTGTTTGTTAAGGAGCTATTTATAAGTTTGTTTAATAGGTCGTTATGGGATGATATAAAAATAAATAAAGTTTTTTTCGTTAATTATTTGTTAGTAAGATAAACTTTCCTACTTTTGCACTCCAAAGTTTTTAGCATAGAATATCGAAAATTTATTCACGATGTACGCGATAGTAGACATAGCAGGACAGCAATTTAAAGTAGAAAAAGACGCAAAAATCTACGTTAACAGACTGTCACAAGAAGAAGGAAGTAAAGTAACTTTCGACAAGGTATTGCTCGTTGATAACGGCAAATCACCAAAAGTTGGTACTCCAGTGGTAGCAGGAGCATCAGTATCTGCAACAGTATTAACACACTGTAAAGGAGATAAAGTATTAATCTTCAAGAAAAAACGCAGAAAAGGGTATCAAAAACTGAACGGATTCCGTCACAGTTTCACTCAGATCCAAATCGAAGAAATTAAGGCATAACAATTTAAAAGGTATAGACCCATGGCACACAAAAAAGGAGCCGGTAGTTCAAGAAACGGTAGAGAATCGCAAAGTAAGCGTCTAGGCGTAAAACTATTTGGTGGACAAGTTGCTAAAGCTGGCAACATCATTGTTAGACAAAGAGGCACCCAACATAATCCAGGTGTAAATGTCGGTATTGGTAAAGATCATACATTATATGCTCTTACTGATGGAGTTATCGTATTTAAAAAGAAACAAAACGACAAATCGTATGTTTCTGTTGTTCCTACAGAAGTTTTAGCTTAGGTAACAATTTTATAATAAAAAATGCTCCTGAATAATTGTCGATATTCGACATTTATTCAGGAGTTTTTTTATTTTTGTGTTCCAAATAAAAATATACAATATGCTTACCATTCGCACCATAGTCGACAATAAAGCCGAAGTACTTCGCAAACTTGCAAAAAAGAATTTTAAGGCAATAGATAAAATTGAATCTGTTGTCAATCTTGATCAGGAACGTCGTTCCATTCAAGCAGAATTAAACAATCTCCAGGCAGAATTAAATCAATTAGCTCGCGAAATAGGCGGATTAATGAAATCAGGAGAAACAGAAAAGGCTAATCAAGCTAAAGGAAGGACAGCTCAGATTAAAGAATCGACTAAGGAACTTGATGCAAAATTAAGTATGATTGAAGGTTCAATTCAAGAGATCTTGGTTGTTATTCCTAATTTACCAGCAGAAATTGTTCCTGAAGGTCGTACACCTGAAGATAATGTGATTGTAAAAAGTGGAGGAGTTATACCAAGCCCAAATGCAAATAAGCTACCTCACTGGGAATTGACAAAGAAATATGATATTATTGATTTTGAGCTTGGCGTAAAGCTTACCGGAGCTGGCTTTCCTGTATATAAAGGTAAGGGTGCAAAACTACAAAGAGCATTGATTCACTTCTTTTTGAGTGAAGCAGAAAAGGCTGGTTATACAGAATATGAACCACCAATTATGGTTAATGCTGATTCAGGTTTTGGTACCGGTCAGTTGCCCGATAAAGAAGGTCAAATGTATCATGTAGGGATAGATAATTTATATCTTATACCAACAGCCGAAGTCCCTGTAACAAACATTTTTCGTGATGTGATTGTAAATGTTAATGATTTGCCGATAAAATGTACAGCTTACACTCCATGTTTTCGTCGAGAAGCTGGATCTTATGGGAAAGATGTTAGAGGATTGAATCGTCTTCATCAATTTGATAAGGTTGAAATAGTAAGGATTGAACATCCTTCTAAATCGTATGAAGCATTACAGGAAATGGTTGATTATGTTGAAACATTGGTTCAAAAACTCAAATTGCCGTATCGTATTCTTCGATTGTGTGGTGGTGATATGAGTTTTACTTCAGCATTAACTTACGATTTTGAAGTATATTCTTCAGCACAAGATAAATGGCTTGAAATTAGTTCTGTTTCAAATTTCGAATCATTTCAAGCAAACAGATTGAAACTGAGGTTCAAAGATGAATCAACAAAACAAACGACATTAGCTCATACACTAAACGGAAGTGCCTTAGCATTGCCACGAATTGTAGCTGCTATACTTGAAAATTATCAAACTCCAGATGGCATAACAGTACCAGACGTTTTGGTACCTTTTATGGGATGCACAATCATAAACTAATGCTAAAGTCTAGTATTGACAGGTTTCATATAAAAAATGAAGTTTGTCGATATATTTTTTCACAATCATATTAGTATTTCGGTATGTTCAAGACTTCAGTAAATTATCTTTCGATGATAAAATTCATCCATACAATTTTTGCTTTACCATTTGCAATTATTGGATTTTTTTTAGCATTGCAAACCCCGGAACATTCTTGGGAATTGGATTGGATAAAATTGATCTACATAATCCTATGTATGATTTTTGCACGAAGTTCGGCAATGGGGTTTAACCGATATATTGATTACGAGATAGATAAGAAAAACAGTAGAACGGCACAACGTGAAATTCCTGCTGGTAAAATTAGTCGGACTTCCGCACTTTTATTTGTCATTATTTCTGCATTGTTATTTATTGCTACTACATGGTTTATTAATTTTTTGTGCTTTTGCCTTTCGCCTGTAGCACTGATTGTTATTTTGGGATATTCTCTCACCAAACGTTTTACATCGCTGTGTCATTTTGTTTTGGGATTAGGATTATCGCTTGCTCCTATTGGCGCATATCTTTCTGTAACAGGTCATTTTGCAGTATTGCCAATTATATTTTCATTCATCGTATTATTGTGGACGGGAGGATTTGATATACTTTATGCTTTGGAAGATGAGGATTTTGACAAAAGTCAAAATCTACATTCCATTCCTGCAAAAACAGGACGAATAAAAGCCATGCAAATATCAAATATAATACATTCCATTGTTGCATTGTTGGTGGTTTTGGTTGGATTTTATGGTTCATTCCATTGGTTTTATTGGCTTGGAGCTAGCATATTTATTGCACTCTTGTTCTTTCAACATCGTTTGGTAAAACCTGATGATATTTCAAAACTTAATATGGCCTTTTTTACATCTAATGGAATAGCAAGTGTTGTTTATGGTGTTTTTGTTGTTGTATCATTGCTTTTCTAAAAGAACATAAATAATGCATATTATATTGGATTTTTATTACATTTACTATAATAATTTGATTCTAAAAAAATAAAAATATGTCGGAAAATTATTTTAAAAAATACCCTAACAAAGATGGGTTTTACAATCAATACGGCGGTGCTTTTGTTCCTCCGGTGTTAGAAGTTGAAATGAAAAAAATTTATGATGCGTATTTGGCAATAAGCAAATCGCACAATTTTATTTCGGAACTACGAAGTATTCGCAAACATTATCAAGGACGTCCAACTCCGGTTTATTATTGTAATCGTCTTTCCGAAAAGTATGGTGCAAGAATTTATCTGAAACGAGAAGATCTCAATCATACAGGAGCTCATAAATTGAATCACTGTATGGGCGAAGCTCTATTGGCCAAATATCTTGGGAAAAAGAAATTGATTGCAGAAACAGGTGCAGGTCAGCATGGTGTAGCACTTGCAACGGCAGCCGCCTATTTTGGACTTGAGTGTGAAATTCATATGGGAGAGGTTGATATTGCAAAAGAACATCCGAATGTTGTGAGAATGCAAATTTTGGGTGCGAAGGTTGTCCCTGTTACACATGGATTGAAAACGTTAAAAGAAGCTGTTGATTCTGCATTTGAAGCTTATTTAAAAGATCCTGTAAATACAATTTATTGCATAGGATCGGTTGTTGGACCACATCCATTTCCAATGATGGTTCGTGATTTTCAACGTGTTGTCGGTATTGAAGCCCGAGAACAATTTTTTGAAATGACAGGCGAACTTCCGGATAAAGTAGTTGCCTGTGTTGGTGGCGGAAGTAATGCAATGGGCATTTTTACGGCCTTCCTTGATGATGAAGAAGTGGAGCTCTATGGTGTAGAACCGGGAGGGCTTTCGTTAAATCTTGGAGATCATGCAGCAACAATGGTTAAAGGTACAGCTGGTCTTATTCATGGGTTTAAATGTTATGTATTGCAAGATGAAAAAGGCAATCCTTCTCCAGTATATTCAGTTGCTAGCGGATTGGACTATCCGGGAGTCGGACCTGAACATTGTATGCTTAAAGACCTGAAAAAAGTAACATACGATGTTATTTCGGATAAAGAATGTATTGATGCGTTTTACGAATTAAGTCGTATGGAAGGGATTATTCCTGCATTGGAAAGTTCTCATGCAGTAGCCTATGCTCTAAAACTGGCTCAAAAGGAACCACAAAAATCAATTTTAGTAAACCTCAGTGGACGCGGTGATAAAGACGTTGATTTTGTTCTTGAAAAATATGGACTTCCTGAAAATCCTAAAAACGTTTAAATAAACGGATTAGAATAATATAAAAGTGAGGCTGTTTTAATAATGGTCTCACTTTTTGTTTTAATATCCTCCATGATATTTTCTAAAGAACCATTCAGAGCTTATTAATAGAAGGATTAAGAAGAACAAGGAAGGGAAATCGACCAATTCTTTCAGAGCTTTATCGAAGTGCGAAATCGGCTTAATATCATTATTTTGCAATAATTCATTGGTCAGCTTGTCGGTTTCCGATGGTAGATACATTTTACCTCCATGATTTTGGGAGAGAGCAAATAACTCATGGTGTTTTGCTATAATATTTTCACTCTCAATATTTACTGGCAACACCGTAAATGCACCCGTTGATGTCATTGTTTTATCTCCTTGCTTGACGGACGCTGTAAAAGTGTAATCGCCCTTTGGAAATATACCAGCATTCAGATTGTATGCCTTTGAGGTTTTAGAAAATGTATATGGGAAATGATTTCCTTTCGAATTGATGATTTCAACTGCAATTTCGGGATTGTTGATTAATTCATAACTGTCGTTATATAATTCAGCATCAATGATTATAGGTTCATTTTCCTGAAAAATTCGTGGTGCAGTGGTTACAAACTTTGTTTTCTTAAAATTGAGAGCTAAATATCCGATTATTTTTGAAAGAAAACCATCGAAAAGTTTAAAGTCGCCTGACGTTTTATATGCTGAAAGTCTCCATTTCCAAATACCTTCGCCCAATAAAATAGCGGTCTTCGTCTCGCTATGATTTAAAAATAATAGTAATGGACGTCCTGTTTCAATGGAATTGATTTTTTGATTTGAGAAAACCGTGGCATTTGATGTATTAATATTTGTAAATGGAACAGTTAATGGAGAACATTGTTCCAGAAAACGTTTTTCGTCATCTTCAATCTCAAATAATGGGAACGATGCGTTCAGTTTCATTTGTGATTCATCAAAACCCATGTTTCTGGATTGTGAAACTAAGCCTGGAAACATGGCATTGATTTTTTGTAAATCGGTTTGTGTCCCGCACAGTAATAGGAGTGGAATATTTTCGGTCAGAAGATATTGAGCCAGTTGTGTTGCAGCATTTGTCTTTGAAGGTAACTGCGAAAGAATAACCAGATTGTAATCCGATACTTTTATTGTCGATGCGTCGTCTACCGATTTTTCATCAATTGAATAGTTTGAATTTGTTTCGAGCGAACGTTTAATAGCCCCGATATCGGGATTTGGCGAGTTGTAAACGATGAGAATTTTCTGTTTGTTTTTCAATACCTCAATTACAAAATCTTTGCAATTGTTTGAATAGGTAATTTCTTTGTTTATGTGGGTTAATTCAATTCGATAGTGATGAATTCCGGCTTTTGCAGGTTTCAATTCCATTGGAATACTCACAAACTGATCATTGGTTTGAATTGAAATATTTTTTGAAAAGACTTCATTCCCAATTTCTTTTACACTTAATCTGGACGATTCGCCTTTCAAATGGCTTGCTTTAATTTGCATTTCGACTGGAACGACATCGCCTTCGAAAGAAATCTGATTATGTTTAACACCAGTTATTGCCAAATCGCGAGGAGCATTCGTGTCGCCCATTGCAATTGTGTAAATGGGAGCTTTTATTTCTTGAGCATCGGCAGCAAAAGTTGGAGAGGCTCCTCTGTTATAAATTCCATCGGAAGCAATAACGATGGCACCCAGATTATAGTTGGCATAGGTTTTTGAAATATGAGAAAATAATTCACCAAAATTAGTTGCTTTCCCTTTATATGAACATTGGTTTGAATCGAAACATCTGGCATCAAAGCATAATTCCTTGATAGTAAATTGAGAGCCTAATTTGTTGGTCAAATCTTTCATTTTTTGTTGAAAAGCTTTTTTGTAAAATGTTGAATCCTTATTGAAAACGATTGATTCGGAATTATCTCTGGCAATAATTATTATAGGTTTTTCGATAGTCTTATCTGATGATTGTAAAAAAGGAGAAAGCAATAAAAAAGCAATGCTACTCACAACAAAAAACCGAAACCCGATTATCGAACGGCGAATCCATATAGGAGCACTATCAAACGAATGTTCCTTCCTGTATAACAACCAAGTATATGTAGCTCCCAATGCAATACATAAGGGAAACAACCACAGTGAATATTCAGTAACAATGGCAAATAATAGCATCTTTTCACTTTTAAGACAAAAGTATGATTTTATTGTGAAGCTTGGTTATGATTGTGGTGAAAAGAGATTTGTGTTTTGGCTTTTCAAGATAAGATTTCTCTTGTCAAAGAGAATTTTGGGAAACCCGATGATTTGTCATAGAATGTTGGTTCTATATAATTTTAGTGATAATATTTCCTAAATATGTTGCTAAAATACCTAGAAAAACACTAAGGCTTGTATATAAGGCAAAATAAACAATATTACCATCTTTTAGCAAAGCAACATTTTCGTTGGCGAAACTAGAAAACGTGGTAAAACCACCGCAAAAGCCAACAGTAAGAAACATTCTCCATTCAGAAGTCATTAGAGTTCCACGTTCCGAAAGTCCATAAAACAAGCCAATGAGAAAACATCCAAGAATATTTACAACAAAAGTTCCATAAGGGAATGAAGATATTATTGTGTTTTGAATAAGCCGAGATGTAAGAAAACGAGAAATTCCACCTAAGAAACTGCCTGTCCCGATTATGAAAAGTATTTTTACCATTTAAAATATTTCACTAGATTGGTTCTTGTTGGCTTAAGCAATGAAAACTTCCTAATCCCCAAATAATATCTGTTGAGTCAATTCCTATAACAGGTCGGTCGATAAAACAGTTTGAAAGTATATCCAAAGCTATTTGATCCTTTTTGCATTGAAATGTTGGCACTATTACGGCTGCGTTACAGGTATAAAAATTAGCATACGAAGCTGGCAAACGTTGCTCGTCCCAAATAACTTCATCGGGCATTGGAAGCTCAATGATATTCAGTTGTTTGCCATTTAGCAGCCGCATTGTTTTCAGTGTATTTAGATTCTCTAATAAAGGTTTATGATTTGCATCATTTTTATTAGCTTCTACAACAGTCACAACAGTATCTTCGTTTACAAACCGCGTAATATCATCAACATGACCATTTGTGTCGTCGCCATCAATGCCTTCTCCAAGCCATAGAACTTGTTCAACGCCATAATAATCCATTAAATATTGTTCTATTTGAGATTGTGAGAGTTTTGGATTACGATTTTCGTTTAGCAAACATGCAGTAGTTGTCAATAAGGTTCCTTTTCCATTAAAATCGACCGAGCCTCCTTCCATAATAATACCGGGATTAAACGTTGGAAGATTCAAGTCTTTTGCAATTAATGCAGGGATCTGATTATCAAGTTCGCAGGGATATTTTCCACCCCAAGCATTGTATTCCCAGTTTACAATTGCTTTTTGGTTTTTAGTATTTTGATTAACAAGAAATGCAGGTCCATGATCGCGACACCATGCATCGTTGGTTTGATGCAGATGAAATTTTACATTTGCCATTTCGGTTCCATTGCTACGTAATTGTTGAGAAACCGTATCTAGCATTTTCTGATTAAGAACATTGATGTTGACTAATTCTCCTTTACTAATCTCTTTAATAAATTGGTTATAGAAAGGGTAGATAGGTTCTATTTTGCCTGGCCACGAAGCTTCATTATGAGGATAACTCAACCATGTCGATTTGTGTGCCTCCCATTCTGCTGGGAATCTATATCCTAATGAGCGAGGTGTCTTTTGTTCCATGAATTATGAAATTTATTTTAATTCTACAACTATTCAGCAATTTGTGTTACTGAATAGTTATACTGTTTCAGGCTTCTTGCAAAGAATATTATTGATTACAGAACTTATGATGTAGAGTGCAATAACTAACGGAATCGCTTTGAATTGAAGGATGGCAATAAGTAAAATTGATAACGCAATAAAAATGTATCTGGTTTTATTTTCTTCCCATCGTAACGATTTCATTTTGAGTGAGAATAGTGGTAATTCGCAAACCAATAAAATGGAAAAAACAATAATAGTTAAAAGTAAAATTCCCGTATTTAAAATGATTTTATTACAAATAATAGTATGCTCAAAATGCAATATTAATGGTAACGATGCAAAGAGTATAGCATTCGCCGGAGTGGGTAATCCAATAAAAGAAGTAGTCTGGCGAGTATCAATATTAAATTTTGCCAGACGAAGAGCCGAACAAATAGCAATGATGAATGCCGAAAACGTAATTACAAAATCTAACGTTGAATAAGTGTTGAAATGGTTTGCCGCATTAGCTCCTGTTATTTGAACAAAATAGTCGGAATTGATATCCGAAGCATCAAGTTTCCCAATAGAAGTGTTTAGTAATTGAAATGCAATAACCGATGGAGCTATGCCAAAGCTCACCATATCAGCAAGCGAATCAAGCTGTTTGCCCATTTCCGAATATGAATGTAATAATCTGGCAGCCAATCCGTCGAGAAAATCAAAAATCGCAGCAAAGAAGATTAATATTCCGGCAATCCAGACATATTGATATCCGGCAAAAGCAAAAGCAATCGAAACACATCCACTAAAAAGATTGAGTGATGTAATTAAATTTGGAATGGTTCGTCTCATTTCCTAATCGTATTTTACAAGTCATTATACTAAAATCTTTGCAAATGTAGGTAATTTTTATTGCTGTCTAAAAATAGAGGGTTTAATTCATTTAAAAATAAATGATTTTTGTTTTACGACACATAAATATTGGCAAAATGCCATACTTTTGTACCTTATCGCATTATGTCGAAATTAGGTATTAAAATGATCTTGAATATAAAGATAACAAAGCATTTTTGGATTTTAGCAATATTTCTAGGAATTAGGTCTTTGTTATTTTCTCAAACAACAAATCTTTCATTAAATGGAAGTTTTGAAGATTATTTCTTTTTACCAGAAAATTTTACACTGGTAAAACAAAAAAATACTGAATATATTCCCAAATGGATGTTCCTGTCAACGCCCGATTATTTTAATATAAAGAATTCGCATCGAATTGTTGGTTTGCCGAAGAATTTTGCTGGTAAAGTAACCCCCGAAAATGGAATAGCTTGTGCCGGACTTATTTTGCGAGCCGATCCGGTGAATTATACAATCTCACCAAAATATACAGAACACATTCAGAATGAATTTAGTGATACACTACATCCAGGTCAATTATATTGCGTAAAAATGTATGTAAGTTTTGCCAATAATTCAGGCTTTGCAAGCGATGGGTTAGGAATGTATTTTTCTAATAACAAGATATTATTCAAGCAAAAGGACGATATCTTGTTGTATAAACCACAAATTGAAAATTATCCCGGTAATGTAATGATGGTGAAAAATGAATGGGTATTATTTAGTGGAATTTATAAGGCAAATGGAGGCGAAAAATTTGTAACTATCGGAACCTTCAAATCAATAGAAGATATGAATATGATTCGTGTCCGATCGCATTTACGTAAACGAATGCACTTCTTTTCATATTATTATATCGACAATCTATTTATAACTCCAATTCGAGATACTTCGGAATGTCAATGTACGGCATGGTCCAAAACGCTTGATCCAAAATTTAAAAATCGAACATATCTATCGGCAGACACTATTGATTTTGTAAGTAAAAATGAATACTTTGGAACTGTTGTGTACGACAAGCCTTTTCGATTGAATAATGTCTATTTTGATTTTGACAAAACGGATCTATTGCCCGAATCGTTTTCTGAACTTGATAAACTATATGACTTATTATCGGGATTGAAAAAGGTTAGAGTTACCATTATGGGACATACCGATTCCATGGGAACCGAGGGCTACAATAAGGCACTTTCCGAAAACAGAGCATTATCCGTTCAAGCATACTTAATTGAAAAAGGGTTTGATCCAAAATATATAAAAGCAATTGGTTATGGGTTTTCGAAACCAGTACAGTCAAATGCAACATCAGAAGGTCGGAAATTAAACCGAAGAGTTGAATTTATATTACAAAGAGTATATACCAAAGAAGATGAAGAATAACAGTTTTAGAAAATTTTTATATGCTATTGCAATTTTTGCATCGTATTTAACCTCATGTACCAACAAATCGGCAACAGATAATGATAATAACGATAAAGTAGAGCAACAGGAAGAAAATATTGTTGCAATCTCATTCTCTTCAAAAGCAACTGTCTATACAATTGGTGACACCATAAATATAGCTTTGAAATATGATACAACGAAGGTTCTGACTTCTGTAGAATTGTATGTCGATAATGTTAAGATTCATGTGTCGGATTCAAGAATTTCATCATTTGCAATCAATACCGACAAATTGATGGTTGGAGCACATAGCTTCTCATGCAAAATCAAAAAAAACAATGAATATATTGATGTTGACAATATTGACTTCACTTTATTGTCAGATATAACACCTAAAGAAGGCGATTATAAAATTAAGAAGGTCATTCCCCACGAAATCAGAGCATATACCCAAGGTTTGATAATCGAAAATGGAAAATTATATGAAGGAACAGGAATGTATGGAGAATCGGTACTCAAAGAAGTAAATCTTAAAACAGGCGAAACCATTCGTGATATAGGTATTGCACAAGAGTATTTTGGCGAAGGAATAACCATCGTTGGAAATAAAATAGTACAGTTAACATGGCGAACCAATATTGGCTTTGTCTACGAAAAAAGTACATTCAAAAAAATCAGAGAATTTTCATATTCGACCGAAGGCTGGGGATTAACATTCGATGGTAAAAATCTTATAATGAGCGATGGATCTGAAAATCTATTCTATATGGATACAGTGAATTATAGCGTTTTGCGAAAAATACAGGTATATGACAATCACACAGCAATCACCAAACTTAATGAACTTGAATATGTTGACGGATATATTTATGCCAATATATACACAACCAATTTCATTGTTAAAATAGATCCCCAAACCGGTAAAGTGGTTGAACGATGGGATATGCCCGATCTATTGACCGAAAGTGACAAGATGCCCGAAACCGATGTCTTGAATGGCATAGCATATAATAAAGACACCAAGCATTTCTTGATAACCGGAAAATATTGGCCGAAAATGTTCGATATGATATTGAAATAGTTTAATAATCTTTGACGACCTTAAAAGAAACAATTAAAAATATACAGATGAAAAAAGTACTTTTTTTAGATCGTGATGGAGTGATAATCAATGAACCAATAGCCGATGAACAAGTTGATTCACTTGATAAATTAGAATTTATTCCGTATGTCATTTCTTCACTTAAAATAATTAGAGAAAATACTGATTATGAGTTTGTAATGGTTACAAATCAAGATGGACTCGGAACCGAATCATTTCCTGAAGAAACATTTTGGCCGGGTCAAAATAAAATGTTGACAACGCTCAAAAACGAAGGAATAACATTCGATAAAATACATATCGATCGGTCATTTAAACACGAAAACCTTGAAACACGAAAGCCAGGAATCGGAATGCTTTCAGAATATCTCACAGATGAATATGATATGGCAAATTCATTTGTAATAGGCGATCGCATAACCGATGTACAACTTGCTAAAAATTTGGGATGTAAAGCAATCTGGCTCTTGCCGGCAGAACGTTCAGGCGAATTACAAACAACAGGTCTTCACGATAGTTGCACCATGGTAACAAATAAATGGCAAGAAATTGTGCAATATTTGGTCTTCCCAAACAGAATAACAAGTATCGTCCGCAAAACATCTGAAACTAGTATTGCAATAACACTGAATCTTGATGGAACCGGAACGTATAATATTTCAACAGGTCTGGGATTTTTCGATCACATGCTGGAACAACTTTCTCGTCATTCCTATTGTGATATGGATATTAAAGTGAAAGGCGATCTGCATATAGATGAACATCACACAATTGAAGATACCGCTATTGCACTTGGAGAAGCATTTCTGAAAGCTCTTGGAGATAAAAAACGTATAGAACGCTATGGTTTCCTTTTACCAATGGACGATTGTCTTGCTCAGGTAGCTATCGATTTTTCAGGCCGTCCATGGTTGGTGTGGAATACTTCGTTTCTTCGTGAAAAGATTGGTGATACTCCCAGCGAAATGTTCTTTCATTTCTTTAAATCCTTTTCCGATGCGTCGAAATGTAATCTAAATATTAAAGCCGAAGGCGAAAACGAACATCACAAAATTGAAGCAATATTCAAAGCAACGGCAAAAGCAATTAAGATGGCAGTTTCGCGAAATATTCAAAATAAAGGATTACCAAGCACAAAAGGAATTTTATAAAAAAGGCAACCTAAGTCCACAAATGATTGTGAAATAAAATAACAGCTATCAAGCGAGTAACCTGTTTTATTTGGAGGAAACAACTATTCTTTCGGACTTTTGAATTAATAATGCAATAGAAATGACAGCATCTCATTTCGTAAAATATTTAATTTTACAATTAGAATAAATACTATATCCGTTCTATTCTTTTGGAAAAATTATATCTTTGCACAGTAACATAACTCCAAAATTTAGAGCATCAATGAGCGGTGAAAAAAAAATAAAATCAGCATTAATCTCTGTATATCACAAAGACAATCTTGACGTTATCGTTGAGAAATTAAAAACATTAGGCATTACCTTTTACTCAACAGGAGGAACCCAAACATTTCTTGAAAGTCTGGGAGCAAAGGTTGTAGCAGTTGAAAACCTTACAGGTTACCCATCCATACTTGGAGGACGAGTAAAAACACTTCATCCCAAAGTGTTTGGTGGAATTTTAGCCCGTCGTGAAAATCAAGGAGACAAAGAGCAATTGGCTCAATATGAAATTCCTGAAATAGATTTAGTAATTGTAGATTTATATCCTTTTGAAGAAACACTTTCTTCGGGAGCTTCAGAACAAGATATTATAGAAAAAATAGATATTGGAGGTATTTCATTAATTCGTGCGGCAGCAAAGAATTTTAAAGATGTAATAATCGTACCATCAAAAGGACAATATGGTGATTTGATTACATTATTAAACGAAAAAAATGGAATTTCAACCATAGAAGATCGTAAACATTTTGCATGTGCAGCTTTCAATGTATCATCACATTACGATTCAGCAATCTTCAACTATTTCAATAGTTTTGAAAACAGTGCTTCAGAAAAAATCAGTTTAGTTAATGGTGAAGTACTTCGTTATGGAGAAAATCCACATCAACAAGCAACATTCTATAAATTCAACAATACGAAAGCACAAACAACCTTTGCCAATTCCGAAGTATTGCAAGGGAAAGCATTATCGTATAACAATATGCTTGATGCTGATGCAGCTTGGAAATCGGCAAGCGATGCATATAATGCAGTTTCAGGAATCAAAAATAAAGTTGCAGTAGCAGTAGTTAAACATTTAAATCCTTGTGGATTGGCCGTTTCCGATTCAATAATGAAATCGCTTGAACTGGCATGGGCTGGCGATCCCGTCAGTGCTTATGGCGGAATTGTTTGTTTCACAAGCGAAGTCGGAAAAGAAATTGCAGAATGGTTCTCAGGTAAATTTATAGAAATACTGATTGCACCATCATTTACTGTAGAAGCAAAAGAAGTATTAGCAAAAAAGAAAAATCTTCGGGTATTAGTTGCACCAATCAAGGCAGAAATCTCGGGCGAAAAACTCTATCGTTCAATCAATGGTGGATTATTGGTACAAGACGAAGATGAAGGACTTGATACCGAATTCAAACAAGTTACCAATAATGGATTTAGCGAGAAACAAATTGATATGGCTAAATTCGGAACTTTGGCTTGCAAAAATCTAAAAAGTAATGCAATAGCACTTGTTTCACAAAACTCCGATGGTTCATATTGGTTAACAGGAGCAGGTATGGGACAACCAAACCGCATAGACAGCTTACGTTGGTTGACAATTCCTCGTTTCTTACAAAAAGAAGGTTTGAAAATAGAAGAATCGGTACTTATTTCTGATGCGTTTTTCCCTTATAGCGATAGCATTGAGGCTGCAAACGAATATGGAGTTAAATATATAGTTCAACCGGGAGGAAGCATCAGAGACGAAGACGTTATAAAAGCTTGTAACGATTTTGGTATTGCTATGGTATTTACCGGCAGAAGACATTTTAGACATTAAAATATTTAAAAAAGGATATACAAAATGGGAGTTTTTTCATTTTTGAACCAAGAACTGGCAATTGACCTTGGAACGGCCAATACCATAATCATCTACAACAATAAAATCGTGGTTGATGAACCATCAATCATTGCTGTAGATAATAATACGGGAAAGCCTGTTGCAATAGGTCACCGTGCACGTCAGATGCAAGGAAAAACACATCAGAATTTGACTGTAATCCGTCCAATGAAAGATGGTGTGATTGCCGACTTCAACGCTGCAGAGTTGATGATTCGCGGTTTGATAAAAATGATAGATAATCGGACTAAACTTTTCCAACCGGCACTTAAAATTGTAGTATGTATCCCATCGGGATGTACCGAAGTTGAACTTCGTGCAGTTCGTGACTCTTGCGAACATGCCGGAGCACGTGAAGTATATATGATTTATGAACCAATGGCTGCTGCTTTAGGAATTGGAATTGATGTTGAAGCTCCCGAAGGAAACATGATTGTGGACATAGGGGGTGGAACTACAGAAATTGCAGTTATAGCTCTTGGCGGTTTGGTTTGTAATAAATCAATCCGTATTGCAGGTGATGAATTGACAGCCGATATTCAGGAATATATGCGCTATCAACACAATATAAAGATTGGAGAACGAACAGCCGAAGAAATAAAAATAAATGTTGGTTCTGCTCTTCCTGATCTTGATGAACCACCAGCAGATTATATTGTTCGTGGACCTCACCAAATGTCGGCGTTACCTATCGAAATACCCGTAAGTTATCAGGAAATTGCTCATTGTGTCGATAAATCAATATCGAAAATTGAAACTGCGATTCTTTCTGCTTTGGAAATTACACCTCCGGAACTGTATGCTGATATTTTTAATAATGGCATCTATATGACTGGTGGTGGAGCATTGCTTCGCGGTTTGGCAAAACGATTAACCGAAAAACATAAAATTAAAGTTAATGTTGCTCATGATCCTCTACATGCTGTTGTTAGAGGAACCGGACTAGCATTGAAAAAGGTTAACGAATATCCATTCTTGATTCGATAAAAGAATTGAGTTTGATTTTTTTATTAGAGTTGTTGTAATGTAATTCAAAGACGTGAGAGCATTATTTGAGTTTATTGCCAAGTTTCATTTGGTCATTTTATTTTTGATTATCGAATTGATTTGCTTCGTCTTTATATTTCAGTTCAACAAACCTCATAGCGTTAAATATTTAACCACGGCTAATAAAGTTACAGGAACAATTTACGAAGGTGTAAGTGTTGTCACCAAATACTTCAATCTTTCGGCAGTCAATAAAGAACTTGCTGAAGAAAATGCCGAAATCAGAAATCAATATACCAGGATCGATAATCCCAGAGTATTGGGGCTTGACTCTGTTAACGATATACAATATAAACAACAATATATGTATACTTCGGCCGAAGTAATCAATAATACAATTATCTTCCCTAAAAACTATATAACCATAAATAAAGGATCGGACTCCGGAATAGAACCCGATATGGCTGTGATAGGTCCCAAAGGAATTGTGGGAGTTGTCTTTTCAACATCCCGGCATTATGCTGTAATAATGTCTGTATTAAATCTCGATTTTCGGTTAAGTGCTCAGTTCAAGAAGAATCATTACTATGGCTCTCTGGTATGGGAACCCGGAAATTTTAGAGTTGCCAAATTACATGAGATACCATACCATGTTGATGTCAAAAAAGGCGATACAATTATAACAAATGCCTTTTCAAATATATTTCCATCAGGAATACCAATTGGTGTAGTGTCGAGTATTAAGAAAAGTGGCGGTGAAAACTTCTTCGATATTGAAGTAACCCTTGCAACCAATTTCAAAAATGTTCAACAAGTGTATATTGTCAAAAACCTGATGAAACATGAACGCGATTCTGTTGAAAATCTAATGCATGTTGTAAAATGATAGAAAATATTCAACGCAATATTATTCTCTTCTTTGTTCTGGTACTTCTACAAGTATTGATACTCAATAATATTCAGATCAGCGGATATTTAAATCCATATCTTTATGTCCTTTTTATTATTGTCCTACCTTTTGAAACTCCCGGATGGCTGGTTTTGGTTCTGGGCTTTGTTATTGGGTTTACAATAGATATATTTTCAAATACATTAGGCATTAATGCAGCGGCAACTGTTGCTATGGCATTCGCCCGGCAACATCTTTTACGAAAGCTTGCACCTCGTGGAGGATTCGAATTAAATGCATCGCCCGATATTGATACAAATGGCGTCTGGTGGTTTGTTAAATATTCATTTATTCTGGTTATCATTCATCATGTTTATCTGTTTTATTTAGCTGTATTCAGCTTCCAGTTCTTTTTCAAAACATTATTCCTATCTTTGATGAATGCCATCGTTACTTGTGGCGTTATTGTTTTGAGCCAATATGTTTCGCGTAAAAAGTAGAACGTATGATTGGTATAGCTCAAATAGGAAAACAAGGATTTGTATCCCATCGGTTAAGACAATTCTAATAGAAAATGAAAGATAGATTTTTGGATCGGAAATATATAGTAATCGGAATGATTGTATTCGTCGGATTGCTCTATATCTTTCGTCTATTCTATATTCAAGTAATCGATTCCCAATATCTACTTTCTGCAGAAAATAATTCGCGTCGTTATGTTGTTAAATATCCAGCTCGAGGTCTTATTTACGATCGTAAAGGACGACTGATGGTATATAATGAAGCTTCGTACGATTTGATGATTATACCCGGACAGGTTGAAGCTTTTGATACCGCACGAATAGAACGTATTTTGGATGTTCCTGATAACCTATTTGTAAAATATCTGAAAAAGGCAAAAGATTATAATATCTATCGACCTTCGGTTTTGATTAAACAAATTTCGGCCGAACAGTATGCCGTGCTTCAGGAAATCCTTTATCGATATCCGGGCTTTTATATTCAACCTCGTACGTTCCGCAAATATCCATATAAAACAGCTGCTCATCTCCTGGGATATGTCGGTGAGGTTGATAAACACGTTATTGAAAAAAGACCCTATTATCAGGCGGGTGATTATATTGGAATTAGTGGAATAGAAGGAGCCTACGAAAAACAATTGCGAGGTCAGAAAGGTGGTGAATTTTACAATGTCGATGTACGAGGACGAATAAAAGGTCGGCTTCGTAATGGAGAATACGACACCACTGCCGTTGTTGGTAAAAACTTATATACCTCCATTGATATTGAATTGCAGAATTATGGAGAAAAACTCATGGCAAATAAAAAAGGAAGCATTGTTGCCATCGATCCTTCTACCGGCGAAATTTTATGCATGGTTTCGGCTCCAACCTACGATCCTAATTTGTTGGTAGGACGTCAACGAACTGCAAAATATTGGGAACTATTCAATGATCCCATTAAACCATTATTCAACCGTGCCATTATGGCTGCATATCCTCCCGGATCGACCTTCAAACCCGTGAATGCTTTGATTTCGCTACATGAAAAAATTATTAATTACAATACAACATATCAATGTCGTAATGGTTATTTTGCAGGACCGATTGCCGTACAATGTCACCCGCATCCATCGCCTATCGGATTAACCGATGCAATTACTGTTTCTTGTAATTCATTCTTCTGTAACAGTTTTCGAAACTTTTTGGACGATCCCAAATTTGGTAGTGTTCATAACGGATATAAAGTATTTCGAAATTATGTAGATTATTTTGGCTTTGGACGAAAATTGGGAATAGAATTCTCGAACGAAGTAGCCGGCAAATTTCCCCGACCCGAATACTATGATAAATTATATGGAGGTCCACGTGGTTGGCGTTCGCTCACAATCTTTTCGCTGGCAATCGGGCAGGGCGAAATGTGTCTGACTCCCTTGCAAAATTGTAATTCGGCATGTATCATAGCAAACGGAGGATATTATGTAATACCTCATGTTGTCAGAGCAATCGAAGGACGACCGTCAATCGATCAGAAATATAGAGTCAAACATTACATTCCTATTGAAAAAGAATATTTTGCTTTTGTAAAAGAAGCAATGAACAGGGTTACAACTCGCGGAACAGGCGGAACAGCTGCATGGTGCGAAATACCGAATATCCCATCCTGTGGGAAAACAGGAACAGCACAAAATCCACATGGAGCCAATCACTCTATTTTTATTGGATTTGCTCCCAAAGACAACCCGAAAATTGCAATTGCCGTCTATATCGAAAATGCAGGATATGGAGCATCGTGGGCAGCTCCTATTGCCAGCTTAATGATGGAAAAATATTTGAAAGATTCTATTTCGCGTCCCTGGGTTGAACGATATATATTAAATAAAGACTTTTTACATGGCACAGTTCAAAGCACAGCAGATAATTAGCAATATCGACAGGCCTATCTTGATAGTATACCTTACCATGGTAATAATGGGATGGTTGAATATCTATGCTGCTGTTTATAGCGAAGCTCATCAGAATATATTCGATATAAGTATGCAATATGGAAAACAGATGATCTGGATCATATTCGCTTTTGGTATCGGTGCCAGTCTATTGCTCATCGACAGTAAGTTCTTCCCCGTATTTTCATATCCAATATATGTTGTCACCATCTTTATGCTCCTGCTGGCATTGGTTGCCGGACGTGAAGTTAATGGTGCAAGAGCCTGGTTCGAGTTTGCAGGCTTACGATTACAACCGGGCGAATTTGCCAAGGTCGCCACATGTCTGGTGGTTGCAAAAGTACTGAGTAGGTTTAATGCCAAGGCATATTCTTTTAAAACCCTTGCAACCATTGGAGGATTACTGGCATTACCCGGATTGATAATTCTATTACAGAACGACACCGGTTCGATGTTGATGTATGTTGCCTACATTGTCCTCCTCTATCGTTTAGGTTTATCGCCCATCGTTCCTCTTATCGGGATACTCTTTGTCATATTGTTCATCGTTGCAATGTATTATCCGCCCTTGTATGTTTCCATTGGAATCCTATCGTGTGCTTTAGCCCTTTATTATACCCTTTGCCGCGATGTAAAAAACATTGTCACAACGGTTCTTATATTTGTCATATCGGGAGTTCTCAGCTTTTTGATCGTGTTCCTTTTCTTTACCTTGACATTCCAAAATATTTTACTCGGAACAGTTATTATTAGTTCATTACCTTATTTTCTCATTGCTTATCGATATAAATTAAATCAAGTATTCTTAATTGTTTCGGTGGCTGTTGCAAGCATCCTCTTTGTCTATTCGGTGGAATATATATTTACCAAGGTTATGGAACCTCATCAACGCACACGTATCAACGTGTTGCTTGGTTTGGAAAGCGATTTGCAAGGTGCCGAATATAATGTCAATCAATCCAAGATAGCCATCGGATCGGGCGGATTTGTTGGAAAGGGTTATTTGCAAGGCACACAAACCAAATTTAATTTCGTACCCGAACAAAGCACCGACTTTATATTTTGTACCATAGGCGAAGAGTGGGGGTTTGTTGGTAGTTTTGCTGTGGTTGGTCTTTTTATATTCCTTCTGGTTCGAATTATTATTGTTGCCGAAAAACAACGATCGTTGTTCAGTAAAATGTATGGCTATGGTGTGGCTTCACTAATGTTTTTCCATTTTGTCATAAATGTCGGGATGACCATTGGAATGGTTCCCGTTATTGGAATACCTCTGCCCTTTTTCAGCTATGGAGGATCGTCTCTCTGGTCGTTTACCATATTGCTGTTTATCTTTTTAAGACTCGATCTCGATAGAGATAACATCATTGTATAGCTTTCCACCAAAGGAAAATACACAGCCCGATATCGGTTTCAGAAACACATTGAAACAGCCCATCTCATCAGGGTTGCTCTGTTTGTTCGCGTAGAATCAAAACCGGGACTTCCATTGTTTCCCTCGATGCTATTTCACTACCTCCGAAGGGTTGATGTTAAAGTGTTCAGAGAATACCTTACTAAAATACTTTGGATCGTTGAAACCAACCATATATGCTACTTCCGAAACATTATATGTTCCCGATTTCAACAGTTCGAGCGACTTTTTGAGCCTGATATCGCGAATGAGTTCCACGGGACTGATTCCAGCAATGGCTTGCAGTTTACGTCGCAACTGGCGGCTGCTCAGATACATTTCGCCGGCAAACAGTTCTATGTCAAAATCGGAATCGGTAAGGTGATTGAGAATGGCTGTTTCTGCTTTCGAGAGAAATGCTTGATCGTCGTTATTGTGTATTTCCTGTTTCGAGGCAAATAAAAATTGCGATTTGAGTCTGGCTTTCAAGTTTGCTTGTGTTGTTAGCAGGTTGGTAACCTTTAGCTCCAGTTCACGCGACTTGAATGGTTTCACAATATAATCGTCGGCACCACACGAAAGTCCTTCCTGCTTCTGGCTGTCGAGATTTTGAGCCGTGAGCAGTATAACAGGAATATGATTGGTGAGTGCATCGGCTTTCACCTTTCTACATAATTGTTTTCCATCCATCACGGGCATCATCACATCTGAAATAATGATGTCGGGGACTATTTCCTTCGATTTCAGCCAGCCTGTTTCTCCATTTTCGGCTTCTACTACCTGAAATGTTTTGGAAAAAATGCCTGTGATGTAGTCTCGCACATCATTGTTGTCTTCCACCAAAAGTAAAATTGGTTTCTCAACCAATTCAGCCTGCTCTTGTTCTTTGGCAGAGTGGGGTGGAGCTATTGAAGCTGGTTCTTTGAAAGGCAGTTGTATGATAAATCGAACCGTTTCGTTCTGCCGGCTTTCTACTGAAATAGTACCGGAATGCAGTTCGACCAATGATTTTACAATTGCAAGTCCCAGTCCTGAACCCTCGGTATAGGAATCGGCTTTATAAAACGAGGTGAATATATTGTCGATATGTTCGGCTGCTATTCCTTTGCCTGTATTTTCAATTGAAATAAATACATATTCAGCAGTTTGCATTGTTTCTCTTTTTACGTCTATCGAAATATGTCCTTGGGCAGGTGTATGTTTCAGAGCATTCGATAAGAGATTATTCAAAATTGTTTCCATTTTTTCGGTATCAAACCTAAAAGGAATGGTGGGCTGCCCCGATTGCACGGTGATCGATATATCTTTTTCGGTGGCATACGTTTCAAAATCTCTTGCATGATTCGATATAAAAGCAACAATATCGGCATTGGTGAGCATCAGCAAAGCCGAAGCTTCCATCTTGCGGAAGTCGAGCAGCTGATTTACCAGGTTATGCAGTTTTTTAATGTTGTTGTAAATGGACTGCAATTGTGGGGGGGTGGCACTTTCTTCTTTTTCTATCAGCCGTTCTATCGGGTCGATTATCAACGTTAGCGGTGTTCTTATTTCGTGCGATATTTCGGTAAAGAATTCCACCTTGTGACGATGTATTTCTTCTTGTTTTTCCTTTTCCACACGTTCCAGTTTCAGGCGGTGTTTCTCGTTTATGTTTATGATGGTGAATTTGCGGAAGAAGTATAACAGAACAAGAACAAGCAGTACATACAGCAGATATGCCCACGTGGTTTTCCAAAAGGGAGGATGTATGATAACGATGATTGTTTTCCCGGTTTCGTTCCACACACCATCGTTGTTCGATGCTTTTACAATAAACCGGTATGTTCCGGGCGATAGATTGGTATAGTTAGCTTGTCGGGAACTGTTTGTATGTATCCAGTCTTTATCGAAGCCTTCGAGTTTGTAGGCATACTGGTTTTTTTGCGATTGAACAAGATTGAGTGCCGTGAACGAAAACCCGATATTCGATTGATTATAAGCCAGCACTATTGTATCGGTGCAACTGATGTCTTTGCCGAGCGGTGATCCTTCATCGTGGGGATGTATTTCAACGTTCGAAATTCTGAAACCTGTTATATCTATCAATGGTCTGAATGGATTGAGCTTTATGCTGTCTGATTGAAAGCTGCTATACCCGTTTGTGCCGCCAAATACCAGTTCTCCCTTGGGCGAGGCATAACAAGCTCCATAGTTGAATTGATTGCCTTGCAGCCCGTCTTGAATGGTAAAGTTGTTTACTCGTTTTGTATCGGGATTAAACCGTATAAGTCCCTGAAAGGTGCCAAGCCACAAATTCCCCTGCTTATCTTCAGTGATGCTGGTGATGGAATTTGCCGAAAAACCATCTTTAACAGAGTATACCGTAAACAAATTATTGTACATATTGTATTGCACCAATCCGTTTTTGGTGGCAAGCCACAAGCGGTTACGGCTGTCGAAAAACGAGTAGGGAATCACCCCGATGCGATATTTGTTTCTGATGTCGGAATCGGCAAGATAGTTTCTGACTTTACGGGTTTTCAGGTTATAAACCACAATGCCGTCGTTTGTTGAAACAAGCACAAAACTATCGCGGTGAATAAGGTTGAATGTCCAGTTTTTCCACGAGCTGCCAAACAAGGAATCGATGTTGTAATTGGTAAACAGTCCTGTTTTTACATCAAGCATCGAGAATCCCCGGTTATCAATCGTCAACCAGATATTTCCCTTTTTATCTTGCGTAATGTCTTTGATGCTGTTACCCGGTATGCTATGCTTGTCCGAAGGCTTATTCCTGTAATTCACTATATTCCCGTTCGTGTTGATTGCCGATAAACCGCCCGTGTAACTGCCAACCCATATTGTTCCACGGCTATCTTCGAACACCGAGGTCACCGCCTCGTTTCCCGAGGGAAAATTGTTCTTAAGATTTGAGTAGAAACGGGTGCATTGTCCCGTAGAGCGGTTTATTTTAAACAAACCGTTGACATCGCAGGCAAGCCACAGGTTGTTGAGATGATCGACACAGACATCGAGCACTGTTTTGTTTCTTGATGAAATGGCTTCGGGATAGTGATTGGGGTTGAATTGATTGTATTGCGAGTAAAAAACATCGATACCGCCCGATAGATATGCAATCCAGTAATTGCCCTGCTTATCGTGAAAGATGCTTGCTATTTTCGATGACGATAGATTCACGAATTCGTTGCCAGCACTATTGTTTTTTCCGTTCGATATCGACAGGATTCCACTTCCGTTTGTTCCCGCGAGCAGTTCGTTATTGTCAGATACCAACAGACACACAACATTACTGTTGATAAGATTGTGTGCTTGTTTCGACAACGTTTGCTCTATTATTCCCCTGCTGTTGTAACACACAATCCCCCTGTTTTGGAAACCCGCCCAGACCTTATTCTTTTTGTCAATCACAAGCGATGTGAGACGGTAGTCCTGTTTATTCCCTATTTGTTTATCAATATGTTTTGAATAGATGGAATAGCTGCGTGTGATGGTGTTGAAATAAATCAGTTCGCCATTAACAAGCCCCAGCCATAAGTTACCGGCTTTATCTTTCACCATCTTCTTTATGTAATTGGCAGCGGCATCCGAAAGCCCTTTGGCGTTGAAGGTAACTATCTTGAAAACTCCTGTGCGGGGATCGAACAAATGAATGCCATAGGACGTTGCAATCCATAGTTTGCCATCGCTGGCATCAACAACCCCCGTGATGTAATTGCTGAAAGCATTTTTCCCTTCCCTGAATTTAGTGAAATTGCGAAACCTGTGTAAAGCATGGTCGTAGCAGCTCAATCCTAAAGCCGTTGCAATCCATATATTCGAAGCTTTGTCTTCGTGAATATCAAGAATCTCGGCACCAATGATACTCGTGCTGTCGTTGTCGGAATGGAAGAACGAAGTGAACCCATAACCATCAAACCGCATCAAACCATCGGTAGTACCAATCCACATATATCCTTTCGAATCTTGTGTGATGCAGGTAATATTGTTGTTCAACAAACCATTGTCGGAAGTATAGTGAGTTGACAAGCCTTTTGTTTGTGCAAAACACGGTAAGGTCATCACCGTTATCAGTAAATACAGAATAGCTCTCTGTTTTGTCATATTACATCTTGCATTGAAAGTCCTGTTTCGAACATTTATTATTTCTTTAGGTATTTATTAAGAAAATATATTCTTAACATTTAGCCTATTCTTTAAATTCAGTTCTATTACTATCATTTTTAATCTATTACTATTCATTTAATGATAATTCATATCATTAAATATTATCAATTATAATTTCTATTTATAATTTTTAAAGCATCAGAGAATGCTTTTAGAGTAATAGTTAAATAATTTCCCATTAAATAAAATTTGTTTTTGATTTCGCTTGTAATTATTGATAAGTCTGTAGGTTTATTAATGCTAGAAATTGTTAATGTTAATATTCTAGTTGCTTCTATTCCATATTGTTCTTTAATAGGAGTCATTTTTGCAATTTCCTTTAAAAAATCAACAATTACAGATATATTTAAGTCACTAAAATTGTCTGTTAGTGTTATATTCCTTATTGCATAATTATAAATATGATTTTGTCCTTCTTTATGCCGATTTATATAAGCAGAAATAAGAATATCTAAATTAATACTAATACCAATATATCTTTTCTGTAACAAATATTCAATAAATTCATTTATCTTATCGGGATATTTAGTCCTTAAATAATATTCTGTAGTTGAAATTTTATCATTTAGCATTGGTAAAAGTTTTTTATAACTCAAATCATCTGAAATAAGAAAATATTGTTCTCTTTGAGCCAAAAATGCATTATCAATTGTACACTCAAATAGAGGTTCAATTTTACCGTCATCATATAATGGTCGAATTAAATCAATTTTTTCTTCTGGAACAATTGCTTCTGTATTTTCTTTTATCCAATTCAAGAAAGAATTGTAGAAACTTATTCGTTCTTCATGAAAACGTTCATTATAAAAATATGGTATTATATTATTTTCATTGATTGATACCGTTAAATTCGATTTACTATCTTGTTTTGCTTGTCGTATTAAATCTTCAATATAACTTAAATGATTTTTTGATATTATAAACTTTTCAAACTTAATATTAAATTTCTTTTCTAATTCATAAAATAGTAATCCGCTTGTAAAATCAATGACATTTCTTTTGTTAGTAAAGATTATATTCGGATTAAGATATTTTAATGGCAAGATATAAAAGCCATTACTTTCAGTTGAATTTAAATAAGTATAAGCATCAATAAAATTATTTTTGAAATTTGATGATGTTAACTCTGAAAATGAAATAGAATATTTATAATATTCACTAAGTCGTTTATCTCTATACTCTTTGAACTCCGCTTCTTTTGCTCCGAATAATTCAATAAATGTTTTATTAAAAGAATCAGCATTATTTCCTTCAAATGTAATTGTTTCAAAAGGTAATTCTGAAAATGAACTATTTGCATCGAGACATATTTCATCAAATAGTGCAAGATATTTATTCATTATTCGATGAATTTTTACAAATTTAAATTTGCTACTCAAATTTGATTGAAGACTAAATTCATCTCCTTTTTTCTTTCCTATTGAATTTACAATTATTGGTTCACTTTTCTTTGCATCTATATATTTTACTTTTAATTCTCCATCAATTTCAAATCGGACAAAACAATCATCTTTTACAATTTCATATTCAATTAAATATCCTGGGGGAATATCAAGTGTTAAAGTGAAATAATTAGATCTGGCTAATACATCATCTTGATTTTTTGCCTTTTCATAAATTAATCTTAAAGTTTGTTCATAATATTTATATTCTAATAATATCCCACAGATCCTTAATACATTTTCAGTACGTCTAAATTGAAATTCTAAAATTCGAGGTATAAGTTCTTCAAGTAAATCAGTCTTTTTTAGAACTGCAATTGAATTGATATAGAATACAAAAAATGGTTCATCGTTAGGTAAATTTTCTAATGCATATTTTGCTATTTCAAATATTGATTCCCAATCTCTTAAAATCTGTCTAAGTTCTGTTTCAATTCTGAGTAAATAATCATTAAATGTAAATTGGTTTCTCCAACGTTCTAAAATATGAAGTAATTCTGTTTGTGAATTTTTCCTATAGGCATTAAGAACTTCAATATAAAGCAAAAGGTCACGTGATTCTTTTGATTCATCAATATAAGATCGAATATAGCTTATACATTCTTCATAATATTTATTTTCAAAGAAAAGTATTGCAATGTAAAAATTAAGTTCCGGTTCGTTTTTAAACGATTCTTTTATATAATTAATTTGCTCTATAGGAATAGTTCCATTCCCTTTTATACTGTAACCTAACGCTTTAATTAATTCTTTATAAACACTATCTATATATTCAAATCTGTCAATGTTGTCGTTAAATTCAACTATATCAAAAGTTTTATATTTTAAAATAGAAACAATACTATTACACAAATGCTGAATATTAAATTCATCATTTCTTTCAATAGAATTAAAAAAATCACTTAATGAAAAAGGTATTTGAGGATTTAGTAACTGACAATATGTTTTTAAAGAAAGGAGTGCAACATCTTTTTCCCCTTGATACTTTTCAATTATTTCAAAAGCTTCTTTTGTTCCAATATGTTTTTGAATTGAATTTGCATATAGTAATGTTATAAACGAATCCTTTTCTGGTAATTGTTCATAAGTTTCACATAATTTATCAATTGTGTTTATTTGAATATTATGTTCTATCTCAAGCCAATATTTTATAAAAATGACTCGATAATAACTTTTATTTAATTCTCCATTAATTATAGCATCACTTAATATTTTTGACAAACTAAAAAATGGCTCAAAATCAATTTTATTTGTATCGTTACCATGAAAAACTATTTCGAATTTTGTAAAAAATTGAAAAGAAAGGGTATAGAGAATAAACAACCAATGATGAAAATTATTATAAGTAATAAAGTCTGGAAGTTCATATTTTATATTCTCAGGTAAAAGAAGTTTGAGAAGTTCGAGTTGATTAACTTTCTGAAATAGTTGATTATGATTAAATATTAACCTTCTGAACTGATGATTTTCTAATACAGCAGGAGGAACACTTTCTATCAAGTACATTAAAATATCTGGACTTTCGAAAGTGTTTATTGCCCAACAATATGTATTATAATCTTCATTTTCTTCAATACTTTGTTTTAGGGCAATATATTTTTTATCCTTCAATGAATAATATGAAATACATGCTCGATTTAGATATTGACTATTTTGAGGAGAAAGTTTATATGCTTTAATAAAACACTGATAAGATTCAGTATTATTCCCCATAGTTTCTTGGCATAAAGCTATGTTAAATTGAATACTTGCTTTTAGTTTATTTGAAACATGAATTGAATTTGATTCAACTCGATTTTCTATTTTTTTTAACCGTTCTAAAGCAGAATTAAATTTTAAAACTTCTATTTCATTATAACATTCATTTATTTCTTCTTTATATTCATCCTCTAATAGTCCAACCGTTTCAATTAAGTGTAATTCCAGTAGATTAAAAACTTTATTAATCGTATTATCTATTGTAAATATTTTCTCTTTATAATTTTCATTTATTTCAAGTTTTTTTAATCTTTCATTATTGTTAACAGTTTCATCAAATATTCTTAAAAATGTTTCTAGTTGTTCTTTTGTAGGTTTTATAATATTAGGATTTTTTTCAATAGCAGCTTGTATTTGTTTCTCATCAATAGAGTAACCATTTTCTCCAAATAATCTAAATTTCAATAATTCATCGACAATAATTTGTGAATCATAAAATGCAAACTTCCCTTTTTCTTGGAGTATTGGATTTTGATGTTCAAATTCTATTAATGCAGTGGAAATTGTTTTGTATAATTCGGTTTCGAACTCTTCTTTATTTTCAAAAGCTTTATCTAGTAATTTACTAAATGCATAAGAAGAAATTTCACTTGTAATCCAAGATATAGCTGTTTCAATTATCATAATGCAATTGATTTATAGATGTTTTCGTTTAAAATAATCATAAAATATTTAAAATAAAGATAGTAAAATAATGGAATAAATATAATATTTGATTATCAGTGAGTCTATACAATAAACTGTGTCAAACTATATTTTATATAAATTTGACACAATATGAATACTCCAGTATTTGATTTTAACACTTTTGAAGCAGAAGCGTTAAAAGGTTTGCAAGAAGGCAAACCGT
>Ga0302288_1000141_pt1 | contig 67052 bp, 40 predicted proteins | sample III_Fen_N1_1_FD_194549 | JGI IMG/M metagenome (GOLD analysis project Ga0302288, IMG submission 194549) | Peat permafrost microbial communities from Stordalen Mire near Abisko, Sweden - III_Fen_N1_1 | ecosystem: Environmental > Terrestrial > Soil > Wetlands > Permafrost | place: Sweden: Abisko... | reverse complement strand
CATAGAACCTATAAGACCTGCACGGCATTATCCAAGAATAAGAAAATTTAAACGGACTAATGGAAAATATCAAACTTTTACCAACTATAAACGTGCTATTTAATGCTTAACTAAATGACATTGGGCTATAGGGCTATATTACTTATCATTTTTACCTTCCATACTTAATGTAGCATGAGGGACTGCCATTAAGCGTTCTTTGGGTATCAATTTCCCTGTTTTACGGCAAATGCCATAGGTTTTATTTTCAATTCGAATCAATGCGGCTTTTAAATGGGAAATGAATTTTTCCTGACGTTCTGCAAGTTTTCCTGTTTCTTCTTTTGATAGGACAGCTGCACCTTCTTCAAATGTTTTAAAAGTTGGAGATGTGTCTTGAATATCATTTCCATCATCGTGGTTTATAGCCGATTTAAGCTGAATAAAGTCTTTGTCAGCTTTTGCTAATTTGTCAAGTATTAACGTTTTGAATTCCAATAATTCGGCATCGGAATATCTTGTTTTTTCTGTTGTATCGCTCATGTTGCTTCTATTTATAAATTCAAATTTATATTTTTTTTAGTCCTAATGAAGTCGTTACATCATTGCCAATTTCTACGACCTTGCATAAATTATGTTCCACCTTTTCTACGATTTCTATTTTTTCGCATAGAGTTTCAGCAGCAATGTGTCGTTTGTGTTTTTCAATTGCTGAATTAAGTGCCTGATTGCTTTCTATCTGAAGATAGATTTTGTCTGTCACATTTAAGCCGCTATCTTTACGAAGGTTTTGAATTCTATTGATGAATTCGCGAGCAATTCCTTCATCACGTAAGTCATCTGTAATTGTAATATCTAAGGCTATTGTTAACGAACCATCATAAGATACCAACCATCCAGGAATATCTTCAGAAATTATTTCGACATCATCAAGAGTCAATTGAATTGTTTGATCGCCAGCATATATAGTATATTTACCTTCTTGCTCAAATTCCATAATACGTTTGGTATCGAGGATGGTTATTAATGACCCTATTTCTTTCATTAACTTGCCATACTTGGGTCCAAGTGTTTTGAAATTTGGCTTTATCCGTTTCACCAATATTCCTGACGAATCAGTCAAAAATTCAATATTTTTTATATTAATTTCTGTTTTTATGATGTCTGCAACCGAAACTATTGCTTGCTCGAACGAAGCTCCGCTGGTTGGAATCATAATTCTATTAAGTGGTTGACGGACACGTATATTAACCTTTTTACGAAGAGCAAGAACCATTGATGAGATCTTTTGTGCCAGACTCATTCGTTCTTCTAAACTTTTGTTAATGTATGATTCATTTACCAGAGGGAAATCGGCTAAATGAACACTCTTTTGAGAAAAATGATTTGTGACGGTATTTAAATCACAAAATAATTTGTCGGCATAAAATGGTGCAATTGGAGCCATTACCATTGAAATAGTTTCAAGGCACTCACAGAGAGTTTGATATGCAGATATTTTATCGGGTGTCAGGTTCGTTCCCCAAAAGCGTTTTCTTGATAAACGAATAAACCAGTTGCTTAAATTATCACAAACAAAATCTTGTATTGCTCGTCCAGCTTTGGTAGGCTCATATTCTTCATAATATTGTGCTACATCATTTTTCAAGGTGTTAAGCAACGAAAGAATCCATTTATCTAACTCTGGTTTTTCATTGAAAGGTATAGATTTTTCTTTGCAAGTGAATTCATCAACATTGGCATAAAGTGCAAAAAACGAGTATGTATTGTAAAGTGTTCCAAAAAATTTTCGTTTTACTTCATCTATTCCTTCAAGGTCAAATTTAAGATTTTCCCATGGCGAAGCATTCGTAATCATATACCATCGTAATGGATCGCTTCCATATTTTGTAATTGTTTCAAATGGATCAACTGCATTCCCATGGCGTTTCGACATTTTATTGCCATTTTTATCAAGAACTAAACCATTGGACACTACATTTTTGAATGCTACCGAATTGAATAACATTGATGCAATGGCATGAAGTGTAAAGAACCATCCACGAGTCTGATCAACGCCTTCGGCAATAAAGTTTGCTGGATAAACATTTTCAAAGTTTTCTTTATTTTCGAATGGATAATGGAGCTGAGCATAAGGCATAGCTCCCGAATCGAACCAAACATCGATTAGATCCATTTCGCGTGTCATTTTTTGACCTTTGGGCGATACTAAGATAATTTTGTCGACAAAGGGACGATGGAGATCAAATAGATTATAATTTTCTTTTGAGAAGTCGTTTTCTTTGAAATTAGCAAAGACATTTTCTGTCATGAATCCAACGTTCACAGCCTTTTCAATTTCCGTTTTCAATTCGGCAATCGAACCTATACATATTTGTTCGGTTTTATCTTCGGTGGTCCAAATAGGGAGAGGTGTTCCCCAATAACGTGAACGTGAAAGATTCCAATCTTGCAGATTTTCCAACCATTTTCCAAAACGACCCGAACCTGTTGATTCAGGTTTCCAATTGATTGTTTTATTCAACTCCATCATACGAGTTCTGTATTCTGTGGAGCGAATGAACCAGGAATCTAATGGATAATAAAGTACTGGCTTGTCTGTTCGCCAACAATGGGGATAATTGTGAACATGTTTTTCTATTTTAAATACCTTATTTTCTTTTTTTAGATTTACAGATATGTCAACATCAAGACTTGCATCTTGATCGGTTAATTTAGGATCGTAATCATTTTTAACGAAACGTCCGGCATATTGACTGTATTCTTGAACATTGACATTTGTTTTAACATATTCCGAATCCAGATCTTCAATAAGAATCATTTTGCCGGTTTTGTCAACAAGCGGACTTTGATTCCCATTTTTGTCAATAACCATCAATCCTGGTATTCCATTTTCTTTAGCAACACGGTAATCATCAGCACCAAACGTTGGAGCTATATGAACGATTCCTGTTCCATCTTCGGTTGTAACGAAATCACCGGTTATAACTTGAAATGCATTGTCCCCGGGATTGACCCATGGCATTAATTGTTCATAGTTAATACCTTTTAGTTGATTTCCAGAATATTCATCAAGGATTTTATATGGGATATGTTTGTCGCCAACTTTGTATGCGTCAAAAGTAAGATCTTCGTTTTTTTCAGAAAAAAAAGATGAGAATCTATTTTTTGCAAGTATTATAGTAACCGGAATGCCAGTGTATGGATTAACTGTTTTTATTTTGTAATATTTAATATCTGGACCAACGCAAAGAGCTGTATTCGAAGGTAGTGTCCAAGGTGTTGTTGTCCATGCTAAAAAGTATAAATCAGAGTCAACATGGTTATAGAGAAACTCGCTTTTCTTATTTTTTACAACTTTGAATTGAGCTACGCAGGTTGTGTCTTTAACATCTTTATAACAACCGGGTTGATTCAATTCGTGTGAACTTAATCCGGTTCCTGCTGCTGGAGAATATGGCTGAATGGTGTAGCCTTTATATAATAGTTTTTTGTTGTAAAGTTCTTTAAGCAACCACCATAGGGTTTCAATATATTTGTTTTCGTATGTAATATATGGGTCTTTCATATCAACCCAATAGCCCATTTCTTTTGTAAGACGTTCCCATTCGCCAGTGTATTTCATTACATCTTTGCGACATGCTTTATTATAATCTTCTATCGAAATATTTTTTCCAATATCTTCTTTTGTAATGCCTAAAGATTTTTCAACACCCAGTTCTACAGGCAATCCATGTGTATCCCATCCTGCTTTACGCAGAACCTGATATCCCCGCATTGCCTGAAAACGGCAGAAAATATCTTTAATGCTTCGAGCCATAACATGGTGTATGCCCGGCATTCCATTTGCTGAAGGTGGTCCTTCATAAAAGACAAATGTTTTTGCACCCTGTCGATTGCTTATGCTTTGCTCGAAGGTATGCTCTGCTTCCCATTTTTCTAAAACTTCCCTATTAATTTCAGGAAGATCGAAGTTCTTGTATTCTTTGAACTTAGTACTCATTTCTTATTGTAGAATAATTCTATCTATGAAAAATTGTGCAAATATATAATTTTAATCCAATTAGCAACTATTTTTGATTGCTAGTGTATCAACACTAAAAACGTGTTAATATGTAGATATATAGATTAATATGTGTTTAATGTTGACAACTATTTTCTTAATTAATTTGCGTTTAATCCTTTGAGAGAACCGACTTTGGTAAATTATTTGTAATCCTTTGCTTTTTCAGTATCTTTGTGTTAATTAAGCTTTTTTGTCGTCTGTTTTAATGTGTGGATTCTGTAATAAAATAGCTTTTGCGATATTCTTATCATTTTGTGTTTCTTTCATTGCAGAAGCACAAAATCCAGCTGTGTTTCGACGGAAAACCGGAAACGAAGAACCATTTTATAAGAATAAATGGTATTTTGGTATAAGCTTGGCTACAACTTATTCAGGATTTGTTCGTTATGGAATTATCAAAATCCCTGAGAATGGACCAATTGAAGTTTCGTGGTTTACAAGAGACATGTTTGTCCGTCAGATATCGGGTGTTTATTTTTCAAAGGCCAATCCTGATAAAATCAATTATATGGAGAAGAACTTGATAAAATGGGATGTTTTCGATCAATTATGGAAAGTCCGTTATTCCGAATATCCATACCAAATGCAACAAACAATGGAACCCGGTTGGGCAGGGAAAATGTCATCGCCAAGCGATGCTCAATGGAATTTCTTAAAGCAAAATTATGGTTTTGGTTCATTTAACGATTATATCTTTGGTGATAATCTTTGGAAATTTCTTAAAGACGTGCAAGATCCTGCATGGGCTGCACAATATAGTAGTTTGAAATAACGAATATAAGAGAATTTACACTAATGAATAACATGCCATAAATTCACAATTCGGGCATCACCAAGCAGAACATAACCTAATAAAAGCGGATAAAGAAACATATTGTAGTGAACGAAGAAAAAGACAAAGGTAAAGTTCGGTTTCATCATCAAAAAGCTAAATAAGGGAAGGACAAGTAAAACCATTAAAAAAAGCCATGCATCATTAAAAAATGATATTGGTTCATACAAAATAAAAGACTGACCTTTGATTTCGTACAAAGCTTTTACTTGACCAAAGAAATGTCCACGTTCCACCAAAATTGGTTTTCCTTTTTTACAATTTGCAAACAACTCGGGCGTTACCGGCATAGTCAATCCATCTGAAAGTTGAATATAAAAATCTTGGTACACTTTATCTCTATTTGCAATAGAAGTTGTCGCAATTTTATACATCGAAATATCACCTTGCGTTTTATAATCATAAGCAAGCATTACAGCCACAGGAATCCCAATAAGTAGCAGAAATGCAACATAATAGACTCGCCATGAATGAGTATATTTTTTATATATTTTCTGAATCAGAGCCATCTCTCGATCTCGAGCTTCTTGTTTCTTTTTACGAGCTTTTTCAACTCGTTCCATAACCTGAGCATCTCTCTTATTTTCTTCATCAATTATCAGTTGTCCGATTTTCGAACCATGATTTTTGCGAAATTCCAAAAACAACAGGAGTGTTTCGTATGCATCCTTCACCAACCGGAATTGTTCGGTGGTATCAATATTCTGATTTACATCTGGATGAAATTTCTTTGCCAATACGTGATATGCAGCTTTTATAAGCTTTTCATCATACGTCTTTTCAATTTCTAATCGTGCGTAACACTCTGCCAGATTCATTACCCAAAGTCTTTTGTTAAAATGGGAGACAATGTACGTCATTTTTTTTATATTTGCTTAAACTCTTTCAAAGCTATGGTACAGATATCTAATCCTTTTACAATGGGCAAAACGGGATTCCTTCCACAAGAAGAAATGCTTGAAGTAATAAGCCATAGAAAATGCCTCACGATCGGAATTCCTAAAGAACTAGACGATAACGAAAGTCGTGTGGCTCTTACACCTCAAGCTGTAGAACTATTGGTGAGTAATGGATATACCATTTTATATGAGCGTGATGCAGGAAAGGCTGCCAGCTTCATAAATGAGAAATATCTTGATGCCGGAGCATTAATATGCGAAGATAAACAATCGGTTTACGCAGCAGATATAATCCTTAAAGTTGGTCCATTCACCTTAGCAGAAATAGATTATCTTCGTGAACGACAAACCGTTATTTCATCGTTCAACCTTAACATGGAAGCCGAAGTAACCTTAAAAGCATTACTGGCAAAAAAAATTATTGCTATCAGTTTCGAACAAATCCGTGATCTAAATGGGATTTATCCTATTGTTAACACCATGTGCGAAATAACTGGCAGCATTTCAATAATGATTGCTGCCGAATATCTTAGTAATGTAAATAATGGGAAAGGAATTTTACTTGGTGGGATAACTGGAATATCTCCAGCCGAAGTTGTGATTTTAGGAGCAAATACCGCAGGCGAATTTGCAGCACGCACGGCTTTGGGACTTGGAGCAATGGTTAAAATATTCGACAGCAATCTACAACGTTTAGGAGATATTCAAAAAAACCTTGGTCAACGTATTTTTACATCGACATATCATCCTTTCGTTTTACAAAAAGCTTTAACAGCTGCCGAAGTTGTAATAGGAACAATTCCCATAAATGAAACAGAGAATGCTTTTTACATTTCCGAAGATATGGTTCGAAATATGAAACCGGGAACTATAATTATAGACCTTAGCATCAATCAAGGTGGATGTTTCGAAACTTCGCACTGTACCACTCATAAAAATCCAACATTTTTGAAATATGGGATTACACATTATTGTGTACCTAATATTCCATCACGCGTAGCTCGTACATCAACTATCGCTTTGAGTAATATATTTGCACCAATCTTGTTTGATATCGGGAAAACGGGTGGCATCAATCCATACTTGAAAAGCAATTTCACTTTACGGCAAGGTGTGTATACCTTCAATGGTATTCTAACAAATTACAATATCAGCAAATTTTTCGATATGCCTTATAAAAATATTGATTTGTTAATGGCTGCTTTTTAGCTATTTCAAAGCCTTTAAACTCATATCCAAACTACGTATTTGGTGAGTTAATGCTCCAACTGAAATATAATCGACACCGGCTTCGGCATAAGCTCTGATCGTTTCAAATGTAATTCCTCCTGATGATTCTGTTTTACATTTTCTGTCAATAAGTCTTATTGCTTCTTTGGTTTGTTCTGGTGTAAAATTGTCTATTAAGATTCTAAAAACGCCCCCATAAGCAATAATTTCTGAAATATCGGTCAATGTGCGGGCTTCTATAACTATTTTTAAATCTTTACCTTTTTCTTTTAAATATGCATTCGTTTTATTAAGTGCAGCAACAACACCTCCGGTAAAATCAATATGATTATCTTTAATGAGAATCATGTCGTAAAGACCTATGCGATGGTTTTCACCACCGCCCATTTTTACGGCATATTTTTCAAGCAATCGCATTCCAGGTGTGGTTTTTCGAGTATCTAAAACTTTCGTATTAGTACCTTTGAGCAAGTCAACATATTTTTTAGTCTGAGTTGAAACACCACTCAATCGTTGCATAAAGTTCAGAATAAGACGTTCACATTGCAAAATAGAAACAGATTTTCCTTCCACAACAAAGGCAATATCTCCTTTTTTTACTTCCGTACCATCTTCAATAAATACTGTCATCTTAAGTGACGGATCAAAAAGTTCAAATACGCGTTTTGCAACATCAACGCCACATAACACTCCATCTTGTTTTATAATTAACTGAGCTTTCCCTTGTAACGTTGTAGGGATACACGAAAGCGTTGTGTGATCGCCATCTCCAATATCTTCACGGAATGCAAGATTTATCAGTTCGTCAATGAGTTGATTGTTATCCATCTTTTTCGACACGGAATTTTTGAATAAGTGATTTATTATTAATGTTTTTATAGAGAAAATATACTCGAAATTTGCCTTGAGTTGTTGTCATATTACAAATTGCGAAATGAGCTGCTTCCGGACCTCCTTCATGATTCAATTCCAGATTTGTAATTTTATAAGTTGAGAAAAATTCCTTTACTAAAATGGTTGCTTGCGATTTACTATAGATATTTTCTTTATCGACAATTTTTAAATCTACATTATTATCAAAATATTCTGAAAGTTTAACAGCATTCCCAGTCTTTATGGCGTTGAGAATATTTTCTGTCGGACCGGCTATACACGTAAAAAAGCTGAACAACAGACTACCAATTAGTAATGCTAGACGTTTTTCCATTTTAAAAAGCTTTTATATATTTCAAGTAAATGTACAATTATTACGCCATTTAAACATTTTCAGAAATTAAAAAAGAGCCTCCCAAGGGAATTGAACCCTCGACCTGCTCATTACGAGTGAGCTGCTCTACCGCTGAGCTAAGGAGGCTTAACTTATTTTGTAAAACTACAAATATATTTTACAAATATGATAAAATATTTGGATCAAAAAAACTATTGCACGGTTTCTATTTTATCATATTGAATAAAAAACAGTGCCGAACATGAGAGAGCTATGGCAAGAATTACTCCATACGAAAGAAGTGCATAATTAAAATTCCGTAGAACAGCGATCCATCCAATTGCAGGTCCGGCAAGAGAAAATATAAGCCGAATTAATAGACTTCGAATTGACAAAACCGTCGCTCGTACATCAGAAGAACATCGAGTATTGACTTGTTCTTTCAAAATCGGAGTTGCTAAACCACGAATGATGTAGAAGATAAAAAGGATGCCAAGAATAACACCAAAACTATATTGTAATGGTATTGTCAAATAGGCACAGGGCAACGCAATTATTATAGCCCAGAAGACAGTTCTTGATCCAAGAATTCCATTTATATGTGCAGCAAATAATGATATTAATGCCACACAAAAATTAAGACTGACCCAAATCAAAGTTGTATGACCTTCACTGAGGTGATGATGAACAAATAATAATTGTGCTGTCCATGCCATCGTTAGTGTAGCACATCCTGCAATAGATGACAAGATTAATGCACTGCTTAAACGCATATCTTGAAATAAGGATTTTCGAAATATTGTAAAAACATGACGCATCGATGCCTTTTCAGAAATCATTTTTCGATCGGGTTCCAATAAAGTCATGGCTGCAGGAATACCAATTGCGGCAACAATTGCCTGAGCAATAAAAGGTGCTCGCAATCCTGTTGCAATAGCTAAACTTCCTCCTATTGATGAGGCTATTGTTTCGGAAAAGCTTCCGACTGCAGTAATTTGCCCTTCAAATTTCAAATATTTTTTTGTTGACCGTAGATGAGCCAGACTATCATAAAGCATTGCGGAATCAGCTCCAGATACAAAGCTTTCCCCTATTCCAAGTATAAGTTCTGCTATAAGAAATCCCCAAAAGGTACTTGTAAAAGAATAAATAAGATAACCTACAGCCCCACAGATTGTTCCAAAGACAAGTGTATTTTTTCTACCCCAAAGATCAGCAATATACCCTGAAGGTATTTCGAACACAACAATACTAAATGAATATGTTCCCTGAACAACAAGCATCTGAAAATCATTCAAGCCATAATGATTGTAGAATAGAGCAATCACGGGCATTACCAACATAAACCATTTGGCTATTTTGATAATGTAAAGCTTATAGATATTGCTATATATATCCCTTTCCATTAAAGGCAAAGGTAAGACAAGAATATAGATTTTTGACTTTCTTAGTAACTGATTTTAAACCAGTACCTTTACTTGCGAATTTGGTAAAATCTTCAATGTACTTAAGTCAATATCATAAATAAGATTAATTCCGGGTCGTTTTCCTTTTTCGAAACTGCCATATCGGTCTGTAATAGAAAGTGCTTTAGCTCCATTATAACAAGCCCATTTCAAGGTTTCACTTAACGGTATTGAGGCAAAATTCGACGAAATGGTTTTTAATTCCTCAAGAATCGATAAGCTCGTATTTGAACTATATCCGTCGGTTCCAAGGACACATTGGAGTTTTAATGCATAGAACAGATTGATATCGGGTAAGCAATTTTCAATATATAGATTTGAATTTGGACATAGACACCAGAACAACGTTTCTTCATCAAAACCTTCGAAGAGGAATTGGATATCTGATTCATTTGTAAATGTATTATGAACCAATATTTTATTCTTATTTTGAGGAAAATATTTCGATACGGTTTGTACGGAATTCAACCCATCATATTCAAGCGAATCCAAATTCATTCCCATTTTTATTAGTCCATCGAATAATGTTCCGTTTTTTTTCAAAAAAAGTTCATTTTCCGATTTACATTCCTGGTTATGAATTGAATATATGCCAGATCGCTTTTCTTGATTTATTTGTATTTTCCCAAGCAGTAAGGGAGAACACGAATAAGAAGCATGAGCAACTAAAGATATTGGTATATTATTTTTCCATTTTTCATATAATCCATTTGCTATTTCAAGCGACATTTTATCAGCAGGTTCTTCCACTCCAAAGCATTCCAAAAATGTATAAAAATATAAGTCGGATTTTTGTTTTATGGCAAATGTTATTTCTTTGTTTGAAATGTCTCCAACAGCAACAATTCCATTTTGCTTCATTTCTTCAATTGCATCGGCTATGGCTAAATGTATTCGTTCTTCAGAAGAGCTTCGATGAGTAACCACATTCTTAATAAATTCAACCAATCCTTGTTTCGCGGCGATAACGCCCTTCATGTGTGAAAGTTCGAGATGACAGTGTGCATTAATAAAACCCGGAGTAATTATTCCATTGTAGAATTCTATTCCTTCAGACTCTTCAAGCTGTCCTTTCGTATGAATTAAATCAATGATTGTTCCTTCATCATCAATTATGATAATAGCATTTTTAAGGAAAGTGCCTTTCCCATCAAATATATAATGTGCCGATATTTTTCTCATATTATTTTATTATCCTACAAGGTAAATATAATGGAAATTTTGCAAAGTTGCAACCGAACAAAAAATTGAAAAGGTAATTGGACAATTAACTTATTTCTTTTGCTTGTTTTCTCGTAAGATATTTTGTTCGTATATCGCCTTTTGAGTTGTTAGATCAGAAATCGCTTTTTCATATATTTCACAAATCCTTTTTTGTTCTGAATAGTGTATTAAATTCCACAAAAACTGGCGTTCTGTTACTTTGTGTTTTGCAAAAAGCGAATCGTAAAATGCCTTCCTGACATAAATTGGTTTCTTATGATTTATATAACTTTTTATAACGCCATCAGCTAAATGCAAATCGACAATCAAGTTTATCATTTGTGTCTCGGGAATAACTTTTTTATAAGAATTCTCGGTTTTGTTGCATGAGATGACTAAAAACAAAAAAGGAATAAGGAGTATTTTCTTCATTAATTGTAATTTGCAAATTTAAAATCTCTTGGTCGATTATCGATGCTTGCTTGTTGAATTTCTAATTTTATTAAATCGAGCTCCAACCATAATTTCATGTGTTCCTCCAGCAGCAATTTTTAAACGAGAGTATGTAATATCATAGGAATATCCTAAATATATTTTTTCTTTATATGTATATCCTAACAACACAGAAACAGCATCACTTGTCCGGAATGACGAACCTATCCACACTGTTTTTCTATAAATCATACGTGCAGAAGTTTCTAATTGTGGAGAAGACTGTCCGGTTGCTCTAAATAATATTGTTGGTTCAAGATCGTATTCTTTATTTAATTTTAGCTTAACACCTGTAACTATTGTAAAGTGACTTTTTAAACGATTAATCGAATCTATTCTGGGAGACACATTTTTATAACTTATCGCCAATTTATTTTGAAATAATTGATCGGCAGAAAAGCCCAGAAAGAACTTGGAGTTGTATAAATAAATTCCGGATGTTGCGTCTGGATTCCAATAGGTATATTTACTTTGAGAAAGTCCAGGTTCGGTGTTTTCAAATTTAATTTTGGTTTCATCAATTTTAAATTGAGTCATTCCCAAAGATAACCCGAAAGCTAATTTCAAATCATTAACAATTCGAATATTATATCCATACGATAAATATGCCCCTGTTTTTCCTGTTGGTCCTTGATTGTCGGAATAAACAGTACAGCCCAATCCCCATGGACCCGTTTTGTTTGGTCCATATACACTTAATATATTTGTAGTTGGAGCATCTTTTATTCCAACCCATTGAAATCTATTGGTTGTTCTAATTTGATAATAGTCATAAACAGAAGCAACTGCTGGATTAATGAGGAAATCATTAAACATATATTGAGAATACATTGGCGTTTGTTGTGCAGAACAATAGAATGACGATGTCAATAATAAAAAAACTGAAATGTATTTTATAAACTTCATAATATGGAACATTCTTTTCATTCTTTTATCTGACAATTGTTATAGATCCTGAAGAAGATGGTGTTACGCCGTTATCATTAAACTCAATCAAATAATAATACGTTCCCAAAGGTAATTCTTTTCCATCTTTATTTTTACCTTCAAATGGAGCCGAATTATATTCTTTATTCTTTTCCCAAACAATAATTCCCCAACGGTTAAAAATTGAAACTCGTGCATCAGGATATTGTTTTAGATAAGGTAAATTCCATTTATCATTAATCCCGTCACCATTAGGTGATATTCCAGAAGGAATAGTAAACCCTGGTTGTACCGTAATTTTCACAGAATCTCTTTCATAACATCCGTAATTTGTTTTTCCTTCAACGACATACCATGTAGATTGTGATGGAGATACCTGCAATGCCATCGTCTTATTGTTGGCAAGATAATCAGCTTCATTTAATATCTTCCTAAGTACAACTCCATCTAACTTCATAAGAGTGTCATACGAATTCCAATTATATTGTATAAAGCCAACCTTCGATGAATCTTTATCAACAAACCACGGTGTTTGATGTGGTTGAAGCTGTAATTTATAGCCCTTCACAATTGTTGTTGTATCATGCAATATTTCGTCATCCTTAACAATATCAATTGTTAGTCCTATTGTATCATAATACGATAATGAGACTTCTCTTACAGGAACAGAACATCCATAAAGTGAATACCACATTTGATAGGTTGTAGGTTGAAATGGTTTTACGCTTATTTCTGACCCGACATTATTGCTCATTGTTGCCAACAATTCATCAGTATTACCGTCTTTAACCCCCCACGTAAAACGCTCATTCTTTGCTGGTTTTATTCCATTATAATGAATAGAACGTTTTGTATTGACACCGACCAAGGTTGTAGAATCATTCTTACAGAAATGGATTGTACTAACAGCACTATTATTTGTTTTAGTTGTTATCACGGCTTCGATGTCTACCATTGGCGTTACAACTGCCGAATCTGAAATTGTACAACCATTTTTCCCGGTAACTGTTAGATAATATTTCCCCGGTAACAATTTCTTAACGGTATCGTTTATATCAGCTACACTTCTACTCCATTGCCATGAATATGGGAGAACACTACCATACGCATGTGCAGCTAAAGTTCCCGTTGGCGAATTATAATTACATTTTGCCATTTGAACCGTATCAATTCTTACAGAATCAAACATCTCAGATTTTACAACAATTGATAAAGTATCAATACATTTTTTTGCGTCGGTAACGATTACATTATAAGATCCTTTAGACAAATGCCCATGTAATGAATCAAGCGTATCATCCCACCATTTAAATGTTACCGGCAAATAATCTGATGTGATTGACATAATTTTTGCGGAACCAGATGCTGCAGATATTCCACAACCAGCATTAACTACAAGACTATCAAGTGTCATTTTATTTGCTTGTGTAATAACAACTGAACTATCAGCCTTACAGCCTTTCGAGTCAAGAACAGATACATGGTAAATTCCTATCTTTGCATCAGGAATGATTGTATCGGTAACTGCTAATGCAACCGCTCCTTTTTCCCATGAAACAAGATTACCGCTATTACCACCAATTATATGAACAGAAACAGTATCACTTCCTCCATAACATGAAATTTTTGTGGGATATGGGAATGTCATTACTAATGTGTCTGGTTCAACTATTTTCGCTACATAATCTCGCCAACAAGTACTATCGTCTGTAACTCGAACAGTATAAATTCCAGATTTAAGATCTTTCGCAATAGAATCTTGAATTGTTGCATCATGTTTCCATGAATAAATACATTTACCAACACCACCCTTAGCTTCTACTGATAGATATCCATCACTTAATCCATAACAACTAACAGGAATCATTTTTAATGGATTAACAACCAACGATGAAGTATCAGTAGTTCTCATTGTATCAACAAATGGACAACCATTAGCATCCTTCACTGACAATTGGAAATATTCAGCCCAATAGTTACGAATCGTATCAGTTATTGACAAAGTATCTGGCTTTACGAAGCCTTTCCACACGTATGAATACGGAACGATTCCGCCTGACATTGTTGCTTTGACAATTCCGGTAGAATCTTTACAACTTGTTTTCTTCAATGTTGTATAGGCAACAGATATTTTTTGCGGTTGAACAACTTCAAAAGTATCAACTGCAATACAGGCGTTAGATGTTTCTGTAATTGTTACATAATATTTCCCCAAAGATAATCCCGTTGCTAAAGCTGCTGACTGTCCATTTGACCATGTATATGTTGGTGCATTTTTAAGTCCATTTTTAGCAACCACTTCAATTGATCCATTTGACAATCCATAACAGGAAACATTAATTTGTTTAACAGAATCAACAGTTAATGGAGAATGCAAGATAGCTACAGAATCAATTGCTATACACGAATTCTGATCTGTTATTGTCACCGTATATGTTCCTGATGCCAAATTATTCAATATTTGACTAGGAGATTTCGTATTCCATATAAATTTATATGGAATTTTTCCATTTGCAGCATCAATTTTTACACTACCTGTATATGTTGGAGATGATGGACAACTAACATCGTTTACAACATTTGTAAATACTGCTTTTAATACATTATCAGCCGATATTCGAACTCTATTAAGTCCTGTACATCCTTTCGAATCAATTACTCTTACCTCAACAATACCAGACCGTAGAGTATCTGCTTGCCATCTATTATCGGTATTATACAAATAATCCTCATTATTCCAGATTATTTTAGTATATGATGGTGTTCCTCCGGTTACGTCCGCAATATTAACATGAGCAGCTCCTATCGCCAGTCCTGCACAATGAACATCAGCATCTTTCACTACTTTAAATGCTATATCTGATGAATCAACTAAGGTTATGGTATCTGAAATGATACAATTTTGAGCATCAGTAACTGTATAACTATAATAACCTACCGGAAGATTATCATTAATAGAATCTTTCACACCATTATTCCATAAGAAACTTAAGGGTTTTGATGTTGCATCAACATGTAAAGTTAATTTCCCATCAGATTTTCCACACGATATTTTTGGATTATTAACAGAATCAAGTTTAATGTGTCCTTTTTGTTCAATATATATTGAATCTTTTGCAACGAAACAACCAGTATCATTTACTGTAATATAATGCCATTTGGTTGAAGTCCCCGCAATAAGTGATGCTCCTGAAGCTACACCATCCCAAGTATATATATAAGGGCTTTGACCTCCCGTAACCGTTGCTGTAATTGTTGTTGCTGTAGTGCCATAACAAAGAGTTTGAACCGTATCAGAAGGTAAAGTTACGGTCATCATAATAGGATTATTAATTGTCACAGCTCTCACAACAGGGCAACTAATTGAATCGGTTACCGTCACCGAATATGTTCCTGGAGTTAATCCCTTTATTGAATCATTGGTTGAACCATTTGACCACAAATAGCGATATTTCGGCTTATGTAAATATGGAAGTCCCTGACTACCTGCAACTACAGCCATACCATCGGGATGAAGAGGACATGTTACATCCTGTTTAGTAATATTTGCTGTTAAATAATTGGTACCGATAGTAAATAAGACAACCTGTTTACAATTTTTTGTTGGATCATTAGTAATATAAACCTTGTATGAACCTGGAGTCAAGCTATCAGCAATACCCATCGTCGATGTCTGATAACTTGGTTGCCACCAAGCTCCTACAGAATCAGTAATTGTAGTATTATATTTCCAAAAGCCATAACTAAATGGAGGATTAATACTTTTTGGTTTTATTCTATAATAACCATTATTTATTGTTGGACAAGTGGGGAATCGAATTGAATCGACGCTTGAGGTAATATCTCCATTATCCGTCAATAGAATTGAAGGACTTGTAAAGCTACATTTCAAAGAATCAGTAACCTGTAATACATAATAATCGACTCCTAAACCTGTAATAGTATCATTATCATATTGTGGGAGTTTTATAGAATCCATCCCTAACGCATGCCATCTATATTTATATTTGTAATTTATCACACTATCAACAAATGGAACTCCTCCTTTTCCTTTTGCAATAATCTGACCTATATCACTATTACATATCGTATTTGTAACATTCCAGGTAACGGTTAATTTTGGATTCTGGTCGACTTGAACAGAATCTTTGAAGATACAAGTATTGTTATAATATACAGTTGCTGTATACATACCATAAGGCAATGTTATCGCTTTAGCCGTTTTTTGGGGATTCGTTTTCCGATCGTTCCAGATAATTGAATCGGGTACTAATGCATTTAACATTGTTAAAGTTGCTGAACCATCTGAACCTTGGTAACATGATACAGTTGTTGAACTCATTTTCACTATTGGAGAAATCGGATCAACAAATACAATACTATCAACTAAAGTACAAGTACCATCTGTAACTGTTACAAAATGAGTCCCTGATGGTAAATTTACTGCAGAAGAATCCGTTGATCCATTAGACCATTGATAGGTAACAGGACCTTTATTATCTGTATAGCTTACGTATGCAGATGCATCATTTGCATAAGCACAACTTCTTGGTGTTAATACATGCATAGCAATATCCAGTCCTTTCGCCTTTTTAACCGAATCTGTAAAAACATTTACACATAAATCGGATTCACGGGTAACTTTAACGGTTTGTAAACCTAAACACGCATTATAAAGAGTATCGTTTATGGAACCAGTCGACCATTTATATGAATATTGTTGATTATCGGTTGGATCTGTATTATAAACGATAGCCTTTCCTGAGCATGGAATACACCAGACATCTACGGTCTTCGTTGCAAACGGCATTACTGATGTGTCAGCAATTTCAACTGATGAATTAAGTTTACATCCATTTACATCCGTTATCGTTAAATTGTAAACACCAACTGGAATATTAAGATTTGAACTATTTAAAACGCCATTAGACCATTTATATGAATAAGCAGGAACGCCTCCTGACACATGAGCAATAGCTTTCCCTTGCGGTAAGCCACAAGGGGTATATACTGTATCATACGAAACAGCTAATGATGTAACTAAATCGTTAATAACAACTTTATCTGAATAGACACAACCGTTTTTATCTGTAACTGTAACATTTGTTGTCCCTGCACATAATGCTTTAGCTAAAGAATCGGTTTCTCCATTTTCCCAAGTATAAGTATAAGGAGACTTTCCTGTTAATTTATTTGCAGAGAAATTAGATGAACCTGTACATGTATTATGACATAGAACATCTTTTGTGTTTTCAAAGGTCGCAGTGAAAATATCTTTTGTGATAACTTGAGATATAACTACTTGACAATTTGAAGTATCTGATACGGTTACTGTATATTTCCCTGCTGTCAAAACAGAAATTTGAGGTGCAATTGCATTATTTGACCAGAGATAGCTATATCCTGCTGATTGAGCTCCTCCTGTTGCCAAAACTCTAGCCAATCCATCATTTATAAGATGACATGAAATATTATGGACAGAATCAATTGATGCCGATAGAATTTTGGTTTGATCTATTATTAAATTAGTAGTACTTGTACAGCCATGTCCATCAGTTACTGTCACAGTATACGTATTCGGTGCCAGATTTTCAACGAAACTTGTTATCTTCGCATTCGACCATAAGATTCCGTATGGTTTTGTACCTCCAATAATATTAACCGTTCCGCTACCATCGGTTCTTCCATCACAACTAATCGATTTATTAATTGCAACAGTCGTGGCTTTTAACACATCAGGATCTGGCAATAAGACTGATTTTGTATCAAAACAACCTTTTACATCAGTAACCGTAACAAAATAAGACCCTGCTTTTGCAAGTTTTACAACAGAATCAGATTCAAGATTATTCCAAGTAAATGAATATGGTTTTGACCCACCTATGGTAGAAACTTTAAATTGTCCATCGCTAAGTCCATTACACGAAACCGAATCAATAATTGATGTTGACAATGTTAAAACTTTAGGTTCTTTTATCGTCACTTTATCGGAAACGGAACATTTATATTTATCGGAAACAGTAACAGAATAGTCTCCTGCAACTAATCCCGATATATTATCAAGAAGACTTCCGGTCGACCATTCATAACTATATGGTGCCATTCCATTAACAACCGATACAGAAGCCATTGCATTAGCATCTCCAAAACATTTTACCGAATCGGTAGCCGTTATCGTTGGTATCATTCCAACAGGATCTGTTATAATAAATGTGGTATCTTTAGAACAACCATTTTTATCAGTAACTGTCACATTATAAGTTCCTGCTTTTATGGATTCAAGTCGATCTCTAAGACTATCTGGGTTTGTCCATTTATAACTATATGGTTTTGTGCTTCCTGAAACTGATAGAATTATTGAAGCATCGTTCCTTCCAGAACATGTTGGCGGTGAACTAACCGTTCCTCCAAAGCTTAAAGGCAATGGTGCAAAAACAGTAGCTGTCGTATCCAATCGACAACCAGAAGCATCTACCACCGTCATGGTATAAGTACCTGATGATAAACTTTTCAAAGACGAATCAACCCCCACTAATGGTGTTTGCCACAAATAGCTATAAGGGCGGTTTATATAACCTCCTTTCGTTATCATATTTTCCCCAAATGGAGCCAAATGAATTGCACCTTCAGCACTTGAAGTACACAAAGCAGAATCAATTGTAATATTAGCCAATACTTTCAATGAATCACGAACAATAATACTATCCACTTGATGACAGTTATTCGCATCTGTAATTGTTAAATAATATTTACCTCCTGCCAAATTTGTAGTTGTTGTTGTTGTTGCTACATTACTCCATAAATATTTGAAAGGAGCTACACCACCACTATCAACTTTTACTACTGCTCTACCTGTTGCTAAACCATAACATTTATTATTAACTGAATCTAGATTCGCAGAAATTTTTGCCGGTTGTATAATATTTACTCCTCCAACAGAAGTACATCCATTTGCGTCAGTAGCTGTAACCGTATATGAACCTGCACACAACATCAACGTATCTTTATTCGGAATGGAAGGTGAACTCCACGAATACGAATATGGAGCTATACCTCCAACAGGATTCATAATTCCTTCAGCATCACAAAGTCCATAACAACTGGTACTCAACTTCAGTGGAATTTTAAATTTTGTTGATTCACATCCAGCAGCAACAGGATTTTTAATTTGAGTGTTCATTCCACTTTTTTGGAAAGTAATAGTTTCTAATAAATTTGTTGTCGTATTTTTATCAGTAAATGATAATGATGCATTTTCCCATACTGAAGAATCAAGCACTTCGGCAACCTTTAATGGGAAACAGTCTAATATTTCTAAAGCCCACCCACCATTTGAGGGATCTTGTCCATAAATTGAATCCCATGGGGTTTCAGGTTTAAAATCTCCCAAAATAGCTGGATTTTCAGGCCATCCTATACGGTTATTATCAGTCCATGAAGCAGGCCATGAAGGAGAACCATAGGGATGAATAGCACACATATTTAAAGTTGCAGAAGCCTCTGTTGTAAAATTTATATTAAAATTCCGACCAACATTACATGCAGGATTAGGAGAACCCGCAGTACTAGGTGATGTACTTAATTTGACCACCGTTCCATCCGGTGCAATAAGATTAAACCCGACATCCTGAATCATATCATGCTTCCCTTTAAAGGAAACGGTAATTTTTGTTGTAGCAGATATGAGAAATGAAGTCGGTTTACCAACTCCAACCGAAAATACAGGAGGTTGTGTTACGGTTACCACAGGACTAAATAATTCACAATTATTCGCATCATAAATATCAACCTGTAAAGATGTTATGGTTAATTTTTTAAGGATAGAATCTGTTGAATTATTTATATCAGTCCACATATATGAATATGGTTTAGAACCTCCCGTAACATGTGCAATAATTTGACCTGTTGAATCTCCGTAACATTTAACATTCGTTATATCAAATGCCACAGCTAATGGTTTTGGATTTGGTAAAACAAACGTTGTGTCAAAAGAACAATTATTATTGTCTTTTACTGTCACACCAAATATTCCTGTTGATAATCCTACGATCCTGTCTCTTGTACTATCAACTGTCCATGCTATATTCGACCATCGATAACTGTATCCAGAAGTAACAGTTCCGCCACTGGGGACTGATATTATCGATCCATCAGCATCTCCGGGACAATTTGGTAATTTATTTATAAAAGCAGATTTTACTTTTGTTGGCTGGGTTATTACAATGCTATCAATGACATTACAGGAATTTCCATCTGTAACAGTAATATATTTTTTACCTGCATTTAATGACGTTGCGGTTGCAACATTATCACCATTCGACCAGATGTAAGTATATGCACCTACACCATTGGTTGGATTAACCGTTACAGAAGCTGTTGCATCTCCGTTACATTTTATTGGAGTTCCTAATGTAAAAGAGGTTTTGATTTCTGTGGGCTCCGTAATTACTATCGAATTACTTACCACACATCCTTTTGAGTCTGTAACTGATGCCACAAATGTTCCTGCACGAAGTAATGTATCTTGTCCTGTAATATCAGGACCATTCCATACATAGGCATACGGAGAAGTTCCTCCTACTGCTTTCACATGTGCTTCAGCATCCCAGCCGCCATAGCATTTTGTTGAATATGGATGTGTTCCTCCTGAATTTACTGCAACCGTCAATTGTGGCAATATGGTTACAGTTAAAGAATCTAAAGCATTTTTACAGGCACTTGTACCTAATGCTGTTAATGTTAATTTTACCGTTTTTTTAATTAAATCAGCCGATCCCGGAGCGTAAACCGGATGTAAAGAATTGGCATTATCAAATGTCCCATTACCATCTGATGTCCATGCCAATGATGTATAAGTTCCTGCCTTTGCTGTCGAAGATGCTAAAGTAGCTTTTCCATTATAACATATTTCAATGTCTGTTCCTGCATCTATTTGCGGACCCTTATCTATCGTTAACGTCATTGAACTTGAAACAGGATCACAGTCTGCAGATCCTGTAGCTTTCAAATTAAGTAATGCAAATCCAGCAATCAAATCATTAGGACCAAGAGTATAGGTTGGATGTAAAGAATTTGTACTGCTGAAAGAACCATCAGCTGCGGTTTTCTCCCATGTTAATGTTTTATAATTTTTAGCATCATCATCGACAAATGTATAAGAAGAATTAAAACAAACTGTTTTAGATCCACCAGATGTTGCTGTTACAGGTTTATATAGATTAATGGTTTTTTGACTCTGAGCATCATTACATGATGGTTTTGCCTTTGCTGTAAGTGTTAAGACAACTGATCCATTAGTCAGATCGCTAGCATCAGGGACATACGATGTTAAAACATTGGTTTTATCAGAAAATGATCCTGAAGTTGGTGTCGTCCAAAGTAAAGAAGCATAATTCGAAGCAGTAGCATCACTAATTGTTATTAGTTTATTATTACAAATATCCATAGTTGCTCCTGCATTTACAACTGGTGGATCATTCATTGTCAACAAAACAGTATCGGCTTTTTGCACGGCAGAACAAGTCAATTTCCCAGTAACGTTCAATACCAATAAAACAGAGCCTGTTGATTTATCATTATCCCCAGGTGAATAAATAGAATGTAATGTGCTGGTTGAGCTAAAAGAGCCATCACCATTTGGGGTTGACCATGTTCTCGTATTGTTGTAATTTTCTGTAGCGGTAGCTAATGTATATGAAGCCTTTGAACAGACTGTTGTATCATTACCAGCAAAAACAGTTGGTTGATCATTTAAATTTAACGTTATCTGCGAAGAATAATCCGGACAGGGAGCATTCCCTTTTGCGGTTAAGGTAATCTTTACCGAAGATGGAGATGGTAATGCAATATCACCTGAACTTGGAGTATAATCGGTTGATATTGCTGTGGGGATTGAAAATAATCCTGTGCCTGTTGATGTCCAATCCAACGCACTATAATTTTGTGCAGACGCTGTACTAAAAGTAATCGATGACCCTTTACAAGTTGATCTCGGATTTGCACCAGCACTTGCAAATGCACTATCTATAAATTGTACAGTCAATGAGTCACGAACTTTCATAGCCGAACAGCCTCCTGTTCCTGTTGCCTCTAACTTTAACATTACTGAATTATTCGTATTATCGGCAGTACCAGGTGTATATTTGGGTTGTAATATCTTATCATTATCAAAAGATCCATCTCCGGTTCTTGTCCACTGCAACGTATTATAAAATCCACCGGTAGTGGCACCTAAATCGTAAATTCCGTTTGAACAGACTTTTTTATCAGGACCTAATTCTATTACTGGTTGATCTGATAATGTGATGGTTATTGCTGATGGATAATCGGGACATGGATTAATTCCTTTAGCTGTTAATGTTAATGTAACCGACCCTGCAGCTTTATCTGCAGTACTTGGTGTGTATTTTGTATTCAAAGTTGTAGCACTTGATAGAGTTCCTGAACTCCCTGAGGAAGTCCAAGCAAGAATACTATAATTTTTAGCAGTTGCAGTTGTTATACCAAGTTCTGAACCCTTACATATACTTTGACTAATACCAGCACTTGCAAATGCACTATCAACCATTGTAAGCGACATATTATCGGTTACTGTTACTGTTGAACATCCCCCGTTTCCAATTCCGGTTACTGTTAATGTAACACTTCCCAATGTATTATCATTGGTACCGGGTATATAAATAGGATTTATCTTGGTTTTATCATCGAAAGTACCATCTCCCGATGTTGACCATTGCAAAGTATTAATATAATTCTTTGTTGCTTTCGATACTGTAAATGCTCCATTTGAACAGACAATCGTATCTGGTCCTGCTGAAATAACGGGAGGATCAAAAAATGTCAAAGTGATCGATTTCTGATCATCGACACAAGGACTTTTTGCAATTGCTTTAGCTGTTAATGTAACTGAACCTGCAGCTTTATCTGCCGTACTTGGAGTGTATATTGGCTGCTCAATACTGGTACTAGAAAACGTTCCATTTCCTGATGTCGACCAAATAATAGAGCTAAAATAATGAATTGAGGCATCACTTGCTGAATAGGTATTCCCCTTACACATATTTTGATCAACTCCTGCATACACAAAAGGAGGAACCGTCATTGTAAAATTAAGAGAATCTGTCACCACGCGGGTTCCACATCCACCGCTACCATGAACTGATAAAACGACTGTTGCTGATTTACTCGTCGTATCTGCCGTTTTAAAAGTATACGTTGGTTGAAGTTTTGTTGCATCAGAGAACGTTCCATCACCCTTGCTTGTCCAAGAAATCAGACTTTCATTTGCTACTGTTGCTCCAGAAAGCGGATAAGCCAAACTCGTTAAACAAACACTCTGATCGGGTCCGGCAAAAACAGTTGGTAATGGACTTATCGAAATGGTTCGTGAATCGGTTACATTACTACAGCCTGCCAAACCTGTAGCTGTAATAGTTAAAACAACTGATCCAGTCGAAACATCATTCGAACCAGGAGTATAAACTGGACTAGCTTTTGTTTTGTCTGAAAATTTTCCATCACCAGAAGTAGTCCATAGTGTCGTTGAACAATTTGTTGCTACAACGTTCCCATTCAAGACAGTAAGATCGGCACAAATGGTAGTATCAACACCAGCATTAACAATTGGTTCTGCAATAGCTGCAATAGTTATATCATTTGTTGCCTTTTTCTCACAACCAACACTATCTTTTGCCCAAATAGTATAAGTTTCGCCTGTTATTAAGTTCGCAAAATTACTGTCCGATTGGTAAGGTCTATTATCTTTTGAACTAGCACTTACCAATTTAAATTGACGAGGGCCTAATCCTCCTTGCATTTTAATCGAAATAGTTCCATTATTTTGAGACCCACATGATGGAGTATTTGCAACTGGATCGGGATTAAAAACAAATTGACGAGGTCCCGTATATCCGGGTTGACCTGGATAATAATTTATAGTTCCTGTTGTGACGCAACTATTAGCATCAGTTACTTCACAGGCTAAAGAGATATTATTACAAACTCCTGTAGCTATTTTTGTCGTTTGATTTCCCGTAAATAACCATTTATAGGAATATGGAGCAACTCCTCCTATAGGATCTGCACTTAATTTTGCATCACAACTTTCCAATGCACAAGTAACTTGTTTTACAACAGAAATACCTACCTGCATTTGTGCTGGCCATGTCCCTGGATAAGCAACGGGTCGATTTATTGTTGAGGCTCCTTTTATAACATCAATTGTATAAGTATTTCCTAAAGATGGATCCAACATCAATGAATCGACAGTAAATACTAAAGTCGTAGCAGTTTTCTTTGCCTGTAAAATCACTCCGTTTTTATAAAGAATAAATTGAACCGGAGCAATAACACCTGAAGCAGTCACCGTAATTTTCCCCTTTGCTAAACCTGTTTTATCGCAAGTATAAGGTGCTACAGATGTTGTAAATGAAAGAGCTCTTTTATCAGAATTCGTTAACATCCCATAAACTAAATCACCGTGCTGCAGACTTGTCGACCAATCGCCTAAAACAATGATTTTTGATTTCCCACCTTCGAATGTAAGATTCTGTGTTGTTCCAAATAGCCAGCTATTTACCGTAATAACTGAATTCCCAAGCAATAGACCTCGCAATTTGGTTCCATTACCATCGAATGTATTTGCTGTTATTTGATAATTGTTTGTTTTAAGAGTTCCTGATTGTAGCTTAATATTTTGTAAAGTTGTAATATCTGAATTTAGAATCCAAGATCCTAAACCATTAAACATCAAGTTTGCATTCAATTTCCCGTTTATATAAATTTGATTCTCTGATGAGCCAACAAAATCTATTGTCCCAAGGAATGAATCAATAAAAGTATCTGTTATTGAAATAGATCCGTTGATTTGGATTAAAGATGAACCTTTCCCTATTAATTCAGGATTAAACACTGTTTCAGACCATGTAAGATTGTTACAGACAACTGTTCCTGAAATGGTAATGCTTTGACCTGTTGTTGAAAAAGACTTTGAATCTATTAAAACATTGTCTGTTGCTGATGGTACAGAAACCCCTCCAATACCATTTGATTCTGATGCCCAATGCGATGATTCCGACCAGTTTCCGCTTCCGCCGACCCAATATCTATTTGCAGAGAATGAAAAAAGGTATAACGAAGAGAGAAGAGTAACGAGCCATATTTTAAGTAATTTTACCTTCATCTTTATTCTTTTCTTTGAATTTTATATAACATTGGCTTTATCTTACGACGTTCTTGTTAATAAGTTTCCAACACCTGTTAATAATTATACACAAACGTAACTGTTTTTTCAGAAATAGTAAAACTTTCGAGCGAAAAAAATCCTTTAATTTCAAAAATTGCAATATGACTCCTATTAACTTTTATTTATCGAACTCTATTTGGGGAATATAAAATTATTACAAATAGCTCTGTTCAAATTATAGTCATCATTTACAAAAAGATAAATCTCTTATTATCTGACACATTACGTTTCTAAGAATACTTTTTTAAAAACTTTCAAATTATATAACAATTATTCACCCCAAAATGCATAGCTGAACCCAAACATTGCATTAAATCGTTGCACGGGTGTATAGCACCAATACTGGTAGTTTTGAGCAGCTATGTTATTAAGATTAATAAACGCTGAGATTCTTTTAGTGTAACGATATTCCAAGCCCAAATTAGCATCCATAAAACCCGAAACCAATTTGATTGTATTTGTATTTAGATTTTTTGTATCGCGGTCTCCGACATAAAATAAATCGAGGTTTACAACTATCTTATTTTGAAGATTCCACAACAGGTTCAGTGTTGTTATGAGAGATGGTTTTTGCCAGGCTTTAGCTTCAATATCCATTTTGTAATTAAAATAATCGAATTTTAACGTTGCGTTAATTTTTTCAAACTTTTTAAAGCCTAGTTCGCTATGAAAATTAAATACACCGACATTATCGTGTAATATATCGTAAGTGTTTTGATTTGTGGTATTTGAAGTTACAAAAAAATGCATATTATCAACTTGTGAAAACGTTCCTGAAAAACTATACGGTACATTAGTGGTCATTAATCCTTTAACTCCGGCAGTTACATTTATTTTATAATTAGTTGGGTTTGTGACAACACCGTCCATCACGTATGGATTTTCTTCGACTAATTTATTGAGACCATTCCATTGTGAATATCCATTACAAACAATAAATGGTACAAAAATATAATCAGAGACATTGTATTCAGCATAGACATCGGGATAGAGATTGAATTTCGAGAATCCTCCACCAAAAATTTGTGTAGAGAATCCAACTTTACCTTTAATATTTTTGGTATTCAACGATGCATAAGGGTTAAACAAAAATTCGGTTGTCGAGGTTGCATCACCACCATGATAAACAAGATTTACTAATCCAGCTATTGCCTCATCTCCAAATAATTTTTCAAATTCACTTTCTAATCCGGCAGCAGTTTCTGTCTCAACTTTTGATTTAAACAGTCCAAAAAAAGGTTTTACATTATAATTAAACATTCCTGAATCGAGTTTTAATGATCGAATACCTGTTTCAACTTCTATATTTGAATATTTTTTAGCAATATCATTTTTATCTAATACCAAATTTGGAACCGGCGTGCCATAAGCATGATACATATCGAATTTACCTTTAATCGCTCCATAGACTTCACTATGTTCAAAAAAACGTTTCCCTGCAATTTTTAAATAATTATCGGAATAGGTTGATGGTTGTTTCGTTCCATTAACCTTGACATCGGCAAACGATCCTTGATGATTGGACTCTGAGCTAACAAACAGTTTTTTGGAGCGAATTGAAGACAATTGTAAATTAGCCAAAGTGCTCATATAATTCCCAAGAGCTCCGGTAAATAGTCCACGATACAAGCGTGTCAGTGGTTCGCCTTTCATCTTAGCCGCATTTATGGGGGTAAGCTCAAATTCTGGATGAATTGGTTTGGAGAGTATCGAATATTTAAACGATGGTTTTACATTTAAAGTATCTTCAACCTGAGGCAAACTGTTAATACGATTTGCATCAGAAATTGATGGCTCATATTCGGTGACCACATGAACCACCTTCGACAAGCTTGGATCATTATTCAACGAATCCTTTACCTGCGAAAATGCTGTTGCTGTTGCCAAAAATGCAAAAACTGAAACGGAATATTTTATCATAGTCTTTCTCATTATCTTTCCTTATTTTATTTGAATTTCATCAGCATTGTCTAATTGAACCGGAACTGGTTCAGGTGCTGGCGGAGTATTTAATTTATCAAGTTTTTGCTGACATTCGATAAGAATTCCGTCTGATTTGTCGGGGTAATTATCTATGATGCTTTGAAGAGTATGCTTTGCTTGAAAATCGTCCTTTCTGGTTTCAAAAATATCTGCCCAAAGAATATAGCTTTTGGCCATCCAATATTGCTGCGGAGAGTTTTGATCAAGGAAATTGAGTATAATCTTTTCCGACTCATCAATTTTCCCTTGACGAAATAATATCTCAGAAATATGGAATTTAGATTCAGCACCTTCGGCACTTTTCACTTCTTGTGCTACTTTTTGGAACAGCTCCATTGCTTTATCCAAATTCGCTTTTTGCAAATAGACATTTGCCAAATTAAATGTTGCCAAACGAATCAATTCTTCTGGGACTTTTTCAGTTGCTAAAAGCTTTTCAGCCGATTTTATTATTCCCGTAGAATCTTTCAACTTTACGTAACAAAGTAACGTTCCTTTGCGAGCTTCCATTTGATTCGATTTGTATTCTGCAATACTATCGAGCAAAATGAATGATTCCAAGGCTTTATCATATTGTTTATCATTGAATTGAATTTGCGAAAGATTAAACAGTGATGCTTCGGTATATTTGTTCTTGGGTCTTTTAACAATCGATTGATAACAAACTGCTGCACTGTCAGGCTGTTTTATTTTTAAAAAGCAATCGGCTCTATAATAAAGTGCATTAAGACTGAATATTCCTTTGGGAAATTTCTTATTATAGATTCCAAATATTTCATTGCTTTTTACACAATTATCTTTCATATAAGCATCTTCTCCTGCAAGATAAATAAGTGAATCCTGAGCAAATTCGCTAACCGAATTTTCGCCATTTACACTTTTATAATAATCCAAATATCCACTTGCATCGTTTTTGCTTATATAAATATTTTTGATGCCATTTAATGCGTTTTTCGATTCCGGAGCTCCTTTATAATCATTTATAAATTGCTTGTAAACGGTAAGAGCTTTATCGTTTTGATCAACATTTACATAAATCAATCCTAATTGTAATAACGATTTCTTTACATAACTTGACGTTGGAAATTTCTTTAAAATGCTTTCATAATAGGGAATTGCATTTTGAGGTTGTTCTTTTGCACACCAAGTTTCTGCAATTTCAAATGTTGCATCGTCAACCAATGCGGATTGTGGATAATCGTTAAGAAGTTTTGTCATCCCATCAATCTTTAAATCAAGTTTTTTGATTAATCCGGCACAAAATGATTTTTGAAATAACGCATAATCAAAGTCCAAACTATTTGTAGCATAAGCCTGATCGTAAAATTTCATTGCCACATCATATTTTTTCTGCATAAAATAGCTATCACCTGTGCGGTTACATGCATCACAATAGTTTTTGGTTTTACCAACATTTTTAAATTCGACAAATGTCCTAAACCATTTAGAGGCTTCATCATATTTTTTCTGTTTGAAATAGCAGTACCCTAAATAATAATGTGCCAATGGATATTCAGCTTTCCCCAAAGCTCCGGGTGAGGTTGTAAATGTTTTGTAATCGTCAATAGCATCTCCATATTTTTCGAGCCGATATTGAGCATCACCACGCCAGAAATAGGCAAGTGCTGTTAGGTTTTTATCGAACATGCTGTATTGAAGCGATTTCGAAAGCATATCTATTGCTCCTTGGTAATCAAGACTATTATATATTTCCAGTCCTCGATAAAATGCAATTCTTTGATACGCAAAATTCATTTCATTATCACGTTTTTTGATTTTATCTAACCACGCTAAAGCATCTTTATAGTCTTTGGTCGACATATACACTTTTACTAAATAAGCATACGCTTCATCAATATTCGAAGCCGTCGGGAATGCATCAATATACTGCTGGAAAGAAATTATTGCTTCGTTAAAGGGCGAATGTCCGAGTTCGTAAGTAATCTTTGCATAACTAAACATTGCATCTTGCTTAATAGCTTTATCAGCATCTATCTTTGACGCAGCTATAAATGCATTCCGAGCTTTTTCTTTTTGATTCAGTTTTGCATAACAATCGGCAAGATGATAGAACGCATTTTGCGACAGCGAATCATTTTCGTTGGTTACCTGACTGAAATATTTAACAGCATCGCCAAATCTTGAAACACGATAATAAAGGAAGCCCATCATATAATTGTCAGTCTTTACAATATTTTTAGCTGTTTGTAAATATTTTTCCATGTATATAAGCGACCGATCATATTGCCCTAACTGATAATACGATTCAGCCAAAATCCTTGCAATTTCTGCAACACGATTTACGCTTGCTCCATCCATTAATGGTGTAGCGAAATCAATGACTTCTTGATATTTTTTTTGAATAAATAAAATTTGGGTTATGTAATAAGGAACAACCGGAGCAAATGTTTCATCTGATTTAAGAGCAACAAAACCTTTATAAGCTGTCTCATAATTTTTGTTTTGATATTCAATATGAGAATAATAATACAATGCCGGCGATTTATACTTATTAGTAGAATCGTCTTTTATCTGACGGAAACAATCGCGAGCTTTATCATTTTCCTTTGCTTGATAATAGCAGTATCCTTTCTTAAATAGATATTCCGATTTATCAACCGGTTTTAGGGTTCTTTCCTGCACCTCGTTAAACTGTTTCAAGGCTTCAAGAAATCGATTATCTCGATAGAAATATTTACCAAAATTGAAATGAGCATATTGAACACGTGGACTTTCTGGATATTTTTCTATAAATGTTTTGGCTAAATATTCGGCATCAGGATTGAAAAGTTCTATGGCACAAACTGCATAATAATATTCGGCATCAGCCTTTACAAGACTTGTAACCGTTTTATAATGACCGATAACTAATTTGAATGCTTCCTGTGCAGCTCCATATTTTTCTTTATTGAATAAATCAATTCCTTTTCTGAAATCCTTATCTTCGTATGTATAAATCTGGGTTTTCTGAGCAAATAAGTTATGAGATAAAATACTGAAAAACACTAGAAATATCCCTTTTGACAATACCATGATTTTTTGCTTCATTCCTCTATTTTTATAGTAATTTTATAAATCAATATTAATCCCAAGTAAATAATGTATATTTTAAAATTCGGGCATTTAAATTTACTTTGAATTGGTTTACAAGCTTTTGTAATGTTTTAACATTCTACCAACACGCAATATGCTATTTACCAACATATTAAACAAATTAGTCTAATACCATATTTAAAATGAGCGATTGAGCTAACTAAAAAAAGAGGCTTGGAATACAAATTATTAAAGAAATATCAATTTTTACCTTTATAGCTTCGATGCTCACCTCCACCTTTATTTTGACCATTCTTTCGGTGAAACAACCAACCTAACGAAAAATGAATCTTATTAGCATCACGAGCCGATTGACTTTTGAGTGCTTTCGACGAATTGTTTTTGTTGGCCTCTTGCAAATTATTTCCATTTATATCCGGTTTGCTTTTATTACGATGGAATAACCAACCTAACGAAAAATGGATTTTATTAGCATCTTTTGACGATTGACTTAATGTCTGACTTCTTGATTCATTAAATTTGTTAGCTTTTCGTTCATCTCGCTTCATTCTTCGGGTTACAGCTCCATGCTGTTCATCAACTCGACGTTCTTCATACTTTTTTCGTTGCTCTTTTTGTTCTTTACGAAGTTTTCGATCTTCAGCTCTCGATGTACTTTTGGGCTTTCTAACAAATTCATCGTTTCTGAAATTTCGTTTCACCTTGCGAGAATCCATTTTTTCAATCTTCACTTTTGCTTTTTTGGGAGGTTCCTTTTCGTCCTTTTTAGGTTCTTGCTGTTGGGCAAATGCATTCGAGTGGCAAAGTAGCACTAGAAACAAACCAAAAAGGAACAACAGTTTTTTCATTCTAAAATAATCAAAGTAAGATTTCTGTAAAAATATTAAAAATCGACGATTGATGAACAAGCTTTGCTTTTTTCTATCTAATAAATACATAAATCAGCTACCTTTGAATCTATTTTAAAGAAATGCTGACGGTTGAACACATAGAATATTTGCTTCGAGACGTTTTGGGAATTAATGTCCAATTGATTAAAAATATAACGATTGAAAATGAGAGATTACATATTCTATTTCAAGATTTTAAATACACTGAACCGTGTTTCGATTTCGAGAATCCAGAACTTACAGAGCAAGATTTTGAAATGCTTGATTCCATTTGGAACGAAATCATAAAAAACAAGTCGAATGATATTGGACTAAAGTCTTTGTATACAACAATTCAACCTCAAAATATTTATTTTTTAAAACTTGCACATTACTTTGCAAACGAACATTATCTGGGCAAACCCGTTCGTTTAGACAATCATAATCGAATAACATCCAATTCAGTTTATAGGAATATCCATAAATATCTCAACTTCCCGATGGTTGATATTCTTTCGGATATATTCAATTTCAATTATTTGGCAATCAATAAACAAGAAGGAACGGTCTATTTCACTTCAGATTTCGACTATATAAATCTTTGGTCGTATTTAGGTTTTCTGAAAACATGCTGGCGTTTTCTAAAACACATTATATTCCTCAGAAGAATGCTTTTGATTGAAGAATTTTGGTCGTATCTGCTTTCAAAGAAGCATTTAAGTCGGAACTTTATGCTAACCAAAAGTATGTTTTTATTTAAAGGAAAAATCGGAAAGACATTGAATGTTAAAAATATAGGATTTCTTTTGGTTGAAAAAACTCATAAGAAATACGACTTCAAAAATGATTACAAACAATTATCTTTTAAAGAATATCTGAATAATATTATGGGCAATGTTTCCTTTGGAATTCATCCATCATACAACACGCGTTATAATCCCGATTCCTTAAAAACACAAATTGAAACATTCGAACAAATCGTTTTTGAATTGCCAAAATATTCTAGGTTTCATTACCTCAATTGCTGTTACCCCGACGATTTACTTCCGCTAGAAAAACATCATATCAACCAAGATTTTTCATTCTACTTCCCCGATAGTCTTTTATTTCGAGGATCAATATCTCGTCCTTTTAAGCAATGGTCGTACACAATGAACCGTACAATTAATGTTGAAATAGTCCCTCTTTCAATTATGGATATAACATTGAGTCAAACATTGAAATTATCGTTTGACGAAGCTCAAAAGACAGCACAAGAAAAAATCAGGATCTCATTATTATTGGGAAGAACATGTGTTTTACTATGGCACAATAATGGAATGTACGAACCTTTATATAAAAAAAATTATAGCCGGAGAATAATGCTATCAATCAAAAACTATATCGAAGAAATAGGAAGCATTCTATGATTTTCAATTAAAAGCCATATTTTTACAAAAAAGATTTGATGGACAAAACCAGTTTAAAAAAGATAGTTATTCTTACCTACTTTTTCCCCCCGGGGAATTTTGCCGGAAGCTACCGTTTATATTCTTGGGCCAGATATTTACACAAATTCGGCTATTATCCAATCATAATCACCCGACATTGGGAAACAGATCAAACAGACTATGCCGGAATTTCACAAAAAAAGGAAATAGAAATTCAAAAATATGAAACTTACGAGGTTCATTCAATCCCTTATATTGGGAACTTAAGAGACAAACTTAAAGCAAAAAATAAAAATCGATATTGGCTTATAACAAAATTTCTTAGCCTTTTTGAGCTCGTTTTCCAAAATTATTTTCTATCGGTTGTCCCATCCCGAAAACTGTATTATTATGCTAAAGAATTGATTTCAAAAGATTTAAACATTAAATACATCTTTGCAAGCGGGAAACCTTATATCTTATTCCGATTTGGATATTTGTTAAAAAAAGAGTTTCCATATTTGCGATGGATTGCCGATTATCGCGATCCATGGAACACCCATTGGTGGCTTATAAAAAAGATGCCATTTTTATTGAAAAAAATTGAAGCTTCGAGCGAAATAAGATGGTTATCGAATGCAGAGGCTTTTACCACATGTTCTGAAGAATGGAAAGCAGAAATTGAAGCATTCACCAAAAGAAAAGGATTTGTAGTGTTCAATGGATATGATAATGAAGATAAAGCATTCTTCAATAGCGGAAAATCGAATGTCGACAAGTTTAACATTTTACATAATGGATCAATATATGGACTCTTTGATATCGAAGTATTCATTGATTCTATTAAGATTTTAATTAAAAATGGGCATAATAAAATTAAAATACATTTCCCAGGTGTTTTAATCGACAAAAAACAAGGTATGAGAGTAAAACAAGCAATCGCTGGTTATGAAAAACACTTTGTACTAACAGGCAGAATTCCTCATTCCGAATTAATTGAACAAATGAAGCAAGCAGATTTGTTTCTTGTTTTTGGCACAAAAGAAATGGGCGGTTGGGTTCCATTAAAAATATTTGAATATTTCATTGCACAAAAGCCGATTCTCCATTGTCCTGGTGATGATGAAATAGTCACAAAAATGATTGAGGAAACGCAAACAGGCTTTATTACACACACCGTTAGCGAAACGGTTAATCTCCTAAATGACCTTTATTCTAACTGGGAAAAGGGTAAGCCGGTTTACTATAATCCCAACATAAATGCCATTTCTCAATATTCAAGACAATCACAAACGTGTAATCTGGCTCAGGATATAAATCAAATCGATTCAACATTTTCAGTACCATTAATTCCTGTTAGTAAACTACGGCAAAGCATTTTTAAAACAGCTTTTTACTTTAAAGTACAAAACATATTAAGACTGACAAATAGAAAATCGGACACAATAATTCTTTGTTTCCACGACATTTCAAATAATCCGAATCCATCATATCCATCATTACCACCGACTCAGTTTGAACATATAATAGAATATTTATCAAAGTCTTACGAATTTACAACTCTTGAAAATATTAAACAGAAAAAGCACGGGGAAAAAACACAGGTTCTCCTTACATTCGACGACGGCTACAAAAGCTTCAAGACCATTGTTATCCCTATTTTAAAAAAATATAATGCTACAGCAATCTGTAGTGTCATTGTAGATACAATTGAATCTGGACAACGATTTTGGACAGACAGACTAAATGCTTCACTCAATTATATTTATTCCAATAATCCAAGTTTTTCATATTCATTCGAAGATATTCGTTTTGAATATAATTATGCACTTGATAAACCGGATAGATTTAGTAGTAGAATATTCAATTATTTACTTGAAAAGCCATCTGATTTTAGGACTCGTTTTGTAATCGGAATTGAACAAAAACTTGGAATTAATTTTGAATGGAGCAATAATTTCATGAATTGGGAAGAAATTAAAAGTTGTGTTGAACAAGGAATGACAATTGCCTCACATAGCCGAACTCATAATATTCTTAATACGATTATTAAAAATGAAGAACTGCAAAACGAGATTTTATTGTCAAAGGCAATAATAGAAGAAAAGACAAAATATCCAGTAACTATTTTCACATGCCCCAACGGAATATATAACGAACAGGTAATTTCAATGGTAGAAACAGCTGGTTACGAATATATGTTTACAACTGAAGAACATAAAACAAAGCAAAGTCTTATTTCAAATCAAAAACTAAATATGTTGCCTCGCATTTCTGTAAATAAATCATCTTTCGAGGAAAATATTTTCAAAATAAATAATTTCTTTTCAATGGCTAAACCACTAAGCATATAGTTCGTATTATGGGAGAAGCTTTATTGATAAATTTACAGAAATTATTTTCGATCTTCAAATTTTAAAGTCAGCTTATAACATAATGGTTCTGTCGAACTCATCATATAGAAAGGAACAAGAACCTTATAAATATTACACATGTTTGAATGAAAAAAATACTTATTATAACTTATTTTTTCCCTCCTTGTAATTTAGCTGGTAGCTATCGATTATCTTCATGGGCACGATATCTTCACCATTTTGGATTTTATCCTATTGTGATTACACGACATTGGAATAACGATGACTCAACATATACAAGCATTTCGAATGAAAAAGAGATTACAATTAAAAAGTTTGAGACATACGAGGTACATTATATTCCTTACGATGGAAATCTGCGCGATAAATTATTATCAAAAACAGGAATCCATTACAACCTGATTACAAAATTTCTTAGTCTGATAGAACTCATTCTTCACCATTTCATGATGATTGCAACACCATCGAAAGGCCTTTATTATTATGCAAAAAATATATTATCAAATGATTCCAATATTTCACTTCTGCTTATCAGTGGACGTCCGTTTATCTTATTCCGTTTCGGCTATCTTTTAAAGAAAAAGAATCATAATATCCAATGGATTGCAGACTATCGCGACCCTTGGAATACCGATTGGTGGTATAAAAACGATATTCCCATTTTTCTCCGGAAATTAGAATCGTATAGCGAGAAGAAATGGCTTTCAAACGCTGAAACATTTTTGACATGTTCAGAAAAATGGAAAACAGATATTCAATATTATATCAATAAAAAAGGTCATGTTATTTATAATGGTTATGAAGATTCCGATAAACAATATTTTGACAGCCATAGGTCAAATACTGCAGAATTCACAATCGTCCACAACGGTTCACTCTATGGAATATTTTCAATCGAAATGTTCATCGAAGCAATAAAAAAAACAATTAATAATGGTCATATAAAAATAAAAGTTCTATTCCCTGGTGTTGAAAATGATACAGAAGAAGCCAACCGGATTCGATCTGCCATTCAGGGATATGAACAGTATTTTGAATTAAGTAAAAGGATTCCTCACACCGAATTGATTCAAAAAATGACTAATGCACAACTATTAGTCCTTTTCGGAACAAAAAAATTAGGAGGATGGATTCCCTTAAAACTCTTTGAATACTTAGCATCAGGAATACCTATTCTTTATTGTCCAGACGATGAACCAATAATTTCAGAAATAATAAAGCAAACAAATACCGGATATACAGCATCAAGCATTGCAGATACGATAGGAATACTAGAATTGCAGTATAGTTACTGGGAAAAAGGAATTAACATTATTTTAAACCCCAATCGAAAAGCTATCGAGTGTTATTCGAGAATGAATCAAGCTAAAAATCTGGCAGAAGTACTTCTATCACTTTAATTATGTTAAACAGAACTAATCAAAGAATTAATTACTGGCAATATTGGAAACGAGAAAAGTTCCAAACGAATAAAAGCCCCTATTATTTTGCCTATGGAAGAACGGCCTTAGAACAGGGACTTATTCATTTACACCTTCAAAATACATCGGTTTTGGTTCCAGAATATATTTGCGAAACCGTTGTCAAAACGTTCATATCACTCGATATTTCTATTATCTATTACCCCATAAACGACGATTTATCGCCCAAATGGGATGTGTTAGAGACTCTATTTAATGAAAATGTTAAATCAATTTTAATGGTTCATTACTTTGGAATTCCACAAGCAATCAACAATTTTAAAAAATTTGTAAATAGCAAAAATATTTTTCTCATAGAAGATAATTCCCATGGGTATTTAGGGGTTATTGACAATCTATTATTAGGCACATTTGGAGATATTGGAATATCTTCTCCTCGAAAATCGTTGCCAATAATTAATGGTGGTATGTTATTTTCAAAAACAGACATTTCGAAAGTAGCCGAATTACCACTTGAGCCATGCAGTATATTGATAGCAATAATTAGAAACTATATTGGAATTATACTTGATTGCATTCCTTCATTGAAAACACATCTTATTACTATCAGAAATAACGATTCAAATATTGATATTAAAAATTATGGTATAGATCGGTCAAGTTATCTAACAATTCAATCGTCAAAGAATTATAATAAAAGAGTTGAGATATACAAAATCTGGCAAAAATGGAGTAAAAAGAACTCTCTTAATCCTCTTTTCACAGACATTCCCGAGACAATCGCTCCAATGTGTTTCCCAATATTATGCAATTCTACAGAACAAAAGGAAACAATAATGCGATTTTTGGGAGAAAAAAATATTGCAGCATTTTCATGGCCTGATTTACCAGAAGACTTAAAAAAGCCCAGCAATACAGGTTTGAGTATCTATAATAGAACTATTTGTTTACCCATTCACCTCAAGATGAATCCTATTAAAATGAATAAATTGTTAAAAAAAATAAAAATCCCTAGAGTAGATGATTGCAATTTCGTTTTATAGCCATTTAACCCATCAAATGACTCAAAAAATCGAGTTATTCTGCCAGCTCCAAACAAATATCGGATTACATCAGGTTCTATTATATTCTCAAGCAATGGAACCAAAGAAAAAAATAGAATTTTGTGTTGCTGAAAATGAAAAGGACAACATTGAAGGATTCTGTATAATACATAAAAAATTCCCTATTGTTTACATCCAAGACGGACCTATTGTCTCAAAAAATGAACATCTATCTGTCATTATTTTGGCAATCAAAAAGTATTATAGTCGGCATTTATTTGCGTTTTCAACCATCCAATTACCATTTTCGGAGAAACAAATATCAGTCGATTTATATAACAATCCATCCATTTCACAAGTCTTTGATTTACCAACCTGGAGTACCATCATTATAAACACTTCAAATATAGAAACGCTTTTAAAATCTTTTTCTAAAGGACATTTATCAGCTATTAAAAAAGCTAAGAAAGAGGGAATAACGACTTCCGATTCTTTTTCTGACGACACGATTAAAAGCTTTGTTAATATATTTGATGCTAACTATAAAACAAGAGGACTAGCGACACAATGGGCAAATACAAAGACATATTTCACTCATTTATCGGCAACAATGGCTTTCAATAACAGTTTTTTTATTGGAGCATATAAAAACGATAACCTTGTAGCTGGGGGAATTTTCTTAGTTTATGGGAATACCATACATTATAAATTTGGGACAAGCAACTACGAACTACGAAGTATTCCTTTGATGCACACAGTTATTTACCAAGCAATACTTAAAGCAAAGGAATTAAACTTCTCAATATTTGATCTCGGAGGAATAAATCCAGATGCCATAGATGGTAGCCAAGTTCGATCAATAAATACCTTTAAGAAAGGATTTGGAGGAACAATTATAACATCTCCAAAACGAATTTATCTCACAAATAATCCTCTTTCATTAACAATTGTTCTACTTTTGCTTAAAATAAAACATTTGATTCACAAGTAATGTGTGGGATTGCAGGATATTATCTATTTAATTCAACATATTTTGAAGCGACCGAGCTTCGAAATATGGCTCAATCTACAGCTCACCGAGGTCCAGACTCAACTGGTTTTTTTTCTGATGAAATTGTCGGATTAGCTCATAATCGTCTTTCGATTATTGATTTAAATAATTCTGCGAATCAACCTATGATATCGCATGATAAAAATTTTATAATTGTTTATAACGGGGAGATTTACAACTTTGATGAACTTCGTTGTGGATTTCAAATTCCTTGCACGACGACCTGCGATACAGAAGTAATTCTAGAATTAATAGCACAGAAAGGTACAGAAGCAATTGGACTTTTCAACGGAATGTTTTCGTTTGCACTTTATGACAAACACGACAATTCGTTACTTCTTGTACGAGATCGAATGGGAGTCAAACCACTTTTTTATTTTTGGGATGGTTTTCATTTCGCCTTTGCTTCAGAAATTAAAGCTTTACTTATGTTAACTAACATTAATAACAATAAATCAATACGTAATGAATCTATAAATGAGTTTTTGCATCTTGGATATGTACCAGAACCATTTACGATTTGGAAAAATATTTTCAAATTTCCTTCCGGAAGTTTTGCCCGACTAAAAGATGGAAAACTATCAATTGAACGATATTGGAATATTGAAGATAAAATTTCAAAAGAAACCATCAAAGATGAAGTGCAAGCCAGAGAAAATCTGAGAGATTTACTCATAAGTTCAGTCCGTTACAGGCTGAAAAGTGATGTTCCTTTTGGAACATTTCTAAGCGGAGGAATTGATTCATCATTAGTTACAGCAATAGCTCAACAACAAATTTCAAAACCACTGAATACTTTTTCAATTGCATTTCCCGATTCCAAAAATAACGAAGCAAAATATGCAAAAGCCGTAGCCAATTATTTAAGAACAAATCATACAGAATTTTCAGTAAAAGAATCAGATGCCATAGATTTAGTTGAATCAATGCTTCAACTTTACGACGAACCATTTTCAGATTCATCAGCTATTCCGACAATGATAGTTTCAAGACTTGCACGGCAACACGTTACTATGACTCTTTCAGGTGATGGTGGTGACGAACTTTTTATGGGATATGGAATGTACAACTGGGCAGAACGCTTAAACAATCCAATGCTTAAATATTTTCGAAAACCACTTAGTTCAGCGTTATCTATAATGGGAAATAGGAATAACCGTGCTGCAAAAGTTATAAATTACCCATCTGAGCCCTTTTTAAAAAGCCATATTTTCTCACAAGAACAATATCTATTTTCAAGGAATGATATTTCTGAAGCTCTCAATTCAGAATTCAGAACCAGAATAAACGTAAATGAGACATATACTAATCTAAATAGACAATTATCTGTAAAAGAAGAACAATCATTATTTGACTTACAGTATTACTTAAAAGATGATTTACTCGTAAAAGTGGATCGTGCCAGTATGTTCTATAGTTTAGAAACTCGCGTTCCATTGCTCGACACAAGTATTGTTGAATATGCCCTGAATATAGACGAATCTCTAAAAGTGAAAAATGGTATTTCTAAATACATATTAAAACAAGTTTTATACGATTATATTCCTGCATCCTTTTTCGATCGACCCAAATGGGGATTTAGTATTCCTCTTGTTCAATGGTTAAAAGGTGATTTAAAATATTTGGTTGATGAATATCTGAACGAAGCAAAATTAAAAGAATTTGGTGTCCTTAATATTTCATACGTAAATCATTTAAAACATTTGTTTTATGATAAAAATGTGAACTATTTATACAACAGAATCTGGCAACTAATTGTATTACAATCATTCCTTCAAAAAAATGGACAATAAAAGAATTTTATATATTTCATACGACGGAATGACAGATAACCTTGGTCAATCACAGGTAATCCCCTATTTATCTGGGCTTTCGAAACGTGGATATTCTATTTCGATTCTTAGTTTTGAAAAAAAAGGACATTTCAAAGAAAATAAGGAAGCAATAGCTAAGCTACTTTCCGAAAATGCAATTTCATGGACACCACTTCGATATACGTCCAAACCTCCGGTATTGTCAACCCTTTGGGATATTCGAATGATGTACAAAACAGCTAAAAAGCTTTGTATTGAAAAAGGAATAACGGCTGTCCATTGCCGTAGCTACATTTCTGCACTCGTTGGCTTAAAACTAAAAGAAAGTATTGGAACAAGATTTATTTTCGACATGCGTGGTTTCTGGGCAGATGAACGAGTTGAAGGTAATATTTGGAATTTGAGAAATCCACTATTTAAAACAGTATATAACTACTTTAAAAGACTAGAGATTAAGTTTTTTAACAATTCAGATTTTACTATTTGTTTAACAAATGCTGGTAAAGATCATATTATGAACCGAAAAGATATAAAACCAGATATAAATATCAAAGTAATACCTTGTTGTGCCGATTTGAATCACTTTAATTATCAAAATATTAAAGGAGAAACCAAATCTGAAATCCGAAAGCATTTCGGTTATTTGCCAGACAATGAAATTTATACATATCTCGGATCAATTGGAACCTGGTATTTGTTGGATGAAATGCTTGATTTGTTTAATGAAATTCACAAATCAAATATAAAAGCTCGTTTCCTGTTTTTAACAATCGACAAACCGGATTTTATAATTGCAAAAGCCGAAGCTAAAGGTCTTTCCAAGGAATTCATTACCATACAAAAGGCAAAAAGGGCTGAACTTCCAGCATTATTAAGCATCAGTAAAGCATCAGTCTTTTTTATTAAACCATCCTTTTCAAAAACAGCATCTTCTCCAACAAAAATGGGAGAACTAATGGGAATGGGAATTCCACTTATTTGCAATTCTAATGTCGGGGATGTTTCACATATAATGCAAGACACAAATGCCGGAATTGTAGTTTATTCTTTTGAAAAAGAGAATCTACATTCTATTGCATTACAATGCAACGATTTAGAATCTTTCTCAAAAGAACAAATTAGGGACGGAGCACTAAAATGGTACTCACTCGAAGAAGGTGTGGATAAATACGATAGTGTTTACCAATCAATATGGGTATCGAATAGAAATTCAATTAATTATAAACATTTCTAAAATAATACAAAAAACACTTTCCAATGTTTTTCTCAAATTGTAATTTTGCAAAAAAATAGCTATGTCAGAAATGTATGTAATTTGCTCCGATTTAGAAGGAGTTTTTGTCCCTGAAGTTTGGGTTAATGTGGCGAAAAGAACTGGAATTGATAAACTTAAGCTAACAACACGTGACATTCAAGACTACGATCAATTGATGAACTATCGCATTAAAATACTTGACGAAGAGAATCTGACACTGAAAGACATACAAAGTGTAATAGCTCAAATTAAACCATTAGATGGTGCTAATGAATTTCTTAACTGGTGCAAAGAATTAGCTCGAATGGTTATTGTTTCCGATACTTTTGTAGAATTTGCCGATCCATTGATGGCTCAACTCAACAGACCCTTTTTACTTTGTCATTCGCTAATTACAGATGAAAAGAACATGATTCGCGGATACAAACTTCGTCAGGAAGATCCTAAACGTAAAACAGTAGAAGCCTTCCAAAGTCTTAAATATAAAGTCCTTGCATTTGGAGATTCTTACAATGATATATCAATGCTCCAGCAGGCTGAAGTTGGTATTTTATATTGTCCGCCGGATAATGTTGTAAAAGACTACCCAAAATTCGCCGTAGCAAGGAATTACGAAGAACTAAAAGCATTGATTACAAAATATATTCCTGAGAATAGATAGAAAAAGAGAATTCCTATTTAATTAGAAATCTCATTAAATCATTCCCATTTGCATAAATCAATAGTGTAAATAATATTGCCATTCCAACCAATTGAGCTTTCTCAAGAAAATTATCTGATGGTTTTCGGTGTGTTATAATTTCGTATAAGACAAACACTATATGACCTCCATCTAAGGCTGGAATTGGAAGAATATTCATAAATGCAAGAACAATCGAAAGGAAGGCTGTCATTCCCCAGAATATTTGCCAATCCCAAAATACAGGGAATAAACTGCCTATTGAAGCAAAACCTCCAACTTGTTTTGCTCCTTCGGGTGTGAAAACCAATTTCATCTGTTTGACATAATCGCTTAAAGTGCTTATGCCTTTCGTAAATCCTGCAGGAAAAGATTGAAGAAACGAATATTCTATTTTTGAAAATTTAAATATTTTGTCAGGAGATCTAACGGCAACACCTATTGTTCCTTCTTTTGATACCGAAAGTTCAACATCATTTCGCTCTCTATTTCTTATATAAGACACCTTAGTTTTCTTATATTTCAATAACTTAACCTCTTTTGAAAAGTCGTAAAAAGCTGGTGTTTCAACACCATTAATAGCAACAATTTCATCGCCCTTTTGCAAGCATGTTGTTGATGCTGCCGAACCAGGCAAAACACTATCAATAATAAAAGGGATAAATGGCTGAATAAACATTTGATCGCCACTGGCTATTATTTTTTGTTTAACAGCATAAGAAACCTTTATTGTTTGAATTTGCTGGTTTCTGAGTATCTCAACCCGATTATCATTCTCTGTTAATATATTGAGCATTATATCGGTAAATTTTTCGACCTTTTTATTTCCTATTTTGGTAATAATATCACCATTCTGTAATCCAGTAGAAAGAGCAAGCGAATCGCAGTAAATTCCATATTGAGCATCTTTTACAGAAAGATATTCTTCGCCCCAATGCATTAAACTCATTGAGAATATCATCAATGCAAGAATAAAATTAAAGAATACCCCGCCAAACATTATCAAAAACCGCTGGTATGCCGGTTTTGATCTGAATTCCCATGGTTCAGCAAGTCGTTTCATTTGCTCCCTATCCATAGACTCGTCGATCATTCCTGCAATTTTAACATATCCACCAACAGGAAGCCATCCAATGCCATAGGTGGTTTCTCCTTTCTTAAATTTAAAAAGCGAAAACCAGGGATTGAAAAATAGATAAAATTTTTCAACTCTTGTTTTAAAGAGTTTGGCAAAGCAAAAATGACCTAATTCGTGAATAAAAACTAATAACGAAAGACTTGCGATGAGTTGCAAAATTTTAATTGCCATATTTTATGAATTTATGACAAAGGTACATCTTTTTAGATATTATTGCTTTTTGTCACTTCGAATCTCCCTATTCAATTTGTTCATAAATTTTCTCTCTCTTACACAATCAATTTCATACCTTTGTGAACATCAATTATTAATGATTTATTTAAAATTTTTGCAAAAGCTATGCCTCAGGATTTCACTCATCTCCATGTTCATACACAATATTCTATTCTTGATGGTGCTTGCGAAATCAAATCATTGATAAACAAAGCAATGGATTTGGGAATGAACTCCATTGCCATTACCGATCATGGAAACATGTTTGGAGTAAAAGAATTCTACAATGCTGCTAAGGATATTGTTAAAAAACGCAAAGAAAAAGCCAAAGAAAAGGGATTCCCTTACGAAAATATAAAGTTTAATGCAATTTTAGGTTGCGAAGTATATGTAGCTCCGGGGCATAGAACGGAAAAAGTTCGCGAAGACGATTCTAAAGTGTATAATCATCTCATTTTGTTAGCCAAGAATTACATCGGGTACAAGAATTTGATTCACATGGCTTCAAAAGCCTATACAGAAGGGTATTACTATCATCCACGAATTGACAAGGAATTACTTCGCGAACATCATGAAGGTTTGATCTGCAGCAGTGCTTGTTTAGGGGGTGAAATTCCTCAGGCAGCCATGAATAAAGATATTGATGAAGTTGTTAAACTTGCTTTGGAATACAAAGAGATGTTTGGTGACGATTTTTATCTTGAACTTCAACGACATAAATCGAAAAGTGCCAAATTAAATGCCGAAGTTTACGAACGTCAGAAACACGTTAACCAAGTATTGCTTGAAGTTGCAAAACGTACTGGTATAAAAGTCATTGCAACCAATGATGTCCATTTCATCAACGAAGAAGATGCCGTTGCTCACGACCATTTGATATGCATGAACACCGGCAAAGATCTTGACGATCCACGCCGTATGCGATATACACAACAGGAATACCTGAAAACGCAACAGGAAATGGCAGACCTATTTGCCGACGTCCCCGAAGCAATAACAAACACTCAGGAAATTGCTGCAAAAATAGAAGGTTATGAATTAAATATAGCACCGGTGATGCCTCAATTCCCAATACCCGAGGAATTTGGGACAGAAGACAAATTTGCCAAACGTTATCCGGAAGAAGCTCTTATCGAAGAATTCTCTCAAAAGAAATTCGACTCTTTGGGTGGATATAGTAAAGTGCTTCGAGTTAAACTGGAATCAGAATATTTAAAACATCTGGTTTATGAAGGAGCAAAGAAACGTTGGGGCGAGGTCTTTGATGAAGCAAAGAAAGACCGTGTCGATTTTGAACTGAATACCATAAAGACAATGGGATTCCCCGGATACTTCCTTATCGTTTGGGATTTTATTCGTGCTGCACGCGAGATGGGCGTTTCCGTTGGTCCGGGACGTGGTTCAGCAGCAGGTTCTGCTGTTGCCTACTCTCTACGAATTACAGAAATTGACCCAATAAAATACTTCCTGCTTTTCGAACGTTTCTTAAACCCCGACCGTATCTCAATGCCCGATATTGACATTGATTTTGATGATGACGGTCGCGAACGGGTGATGGAATATGTGGTAAACAAATATGGAGAAACCAGCGTAGCTCATGTCATTACATTTGGAACAATGGCTACAAAAACATCAATCAAAGATGTTGCCCGGGTTCAAAAACTACCACTCGACGAATCGAACCGACTATGCAAACTCATTCCTGATCGGGCTAAAGATTTTAAAGACGCCTGTAAACTCGAACCAAAGCTCGAAGAAGAGAAGAAATCAGAAAATCAACTGATTCGGAATACGCTTCGATATGCTGAAACTCTCGAAGGTTCTGTAAGACAAACCGGAATTCATGCATGTGGAATCATCATCTGCCGCGATAATCTTTGGGATCATATCCCGATCTGCAAGAACAAAGATGCTAAACTACTGGTAACCCAATACGAAGGTAAATTCATCGAAGAAGTCGGAATGCTCAAAATGGACTTTCTTGGACTGAGAACACTGTCAATCATTAAAGATGCTCTTAAATTCATTAAAGACTCCAAAGGTGTAGATATTGATATTGATGCCATTCCTCTAGACGACAAAGAAACATACGAACTCTATAGCCGTGGCGAAACTACAGCCCTGTTCCAGTTCGAATCGGCAGGGATGAAAAAATACCTTTGCGAATTAAAGCCAAACCGTTTCGAAGATTTGATTGCAATGAACGCTCTCTATCGCCCGGGTCCATTGGAATACATCCCCAGCTTCATAAAACGGAAACTGGGAGTAGAACCAATAGAGTACGACATTGACGGAATGGAAGAGTTTCTACAGGATACCTATGGCATTACCGTTTATCAAGAACAAGTGATGTTGCTTTCGCAGAAGCTTGCCGACTTTACCAAAGGTGATGCCGATACATTGCGTAAAGCAATGGGGAAAAAGCAGATAGCCGTGCTAAACAAGATGAAAAGTAAATTCATCGATCAAGCAAAAGCAAAAGGACATCCCGAAGTAAAACTGAATAAAATATGGACAGACTGGGAAGCATTTGCCCAATATGCATTCAATAAATCACATGCCACCTGCTATGCATACGTGGCATACCAAACCGGATATTTAAAAGCACATTATCCTGCCGAATTTATGGCGGCGGTTCTGAGCCGGAATCTGAGCAATATTGATAAAATAACCATCTTCATGGACGAATGCAAACGCATGGGCATGAAAGTATTGGTTCCGGATGTTAACGAAAGTAAAATTGATTTCGGTGCAAATAAAAGCGATGAAATCCGCTTCGGACTTGGTGCAATAAAAGGCGTTGGTGAAGGTGCATCTCTGTGTATTATTGAGGAACGTCAAAAGAATGGTACATATAAAGATGTATGGGATTTTATGTCACGGGTAAACCTGAAGGCAGTGAACAAGAAATGTATCGAAAACCTCATTAAAGCAGGAGCATTCGATAGTTTTGGCATCGACAGATATCGATATTTTCTGGATGATAATAGTGGTCCATTTTTGGAAACACTCATTAAATTCGGTCAGAACATGCAAAACGTTAGCGACGCCGGCCCAAGCCTCTTTGGTGACGAGATTGACGTCCATATATCAAAACCTGAATTCCCTATAGGCGAAGCACCATCGGCATTACAAACGCTCAACGACGAACGCGATTTGATTGGAATCTACCTTTCATCCCATCCCTTGGACGAGTTCAGAATTGAGGTCAACCATTTTTGCAGGACGCATCTAACCGATCTTTCGGAACTGGAATCACTGAAAGGTAAAGAAGTACATGTAGCAGGAATGGTTACCAGCACACGAACCGGTTTGACCAAAACCAATAAGCCTTATACAATATTCAAACTCGAAGATTTCTACGGATCATTCGAATTTGCTCTATTTGGTAAGGACAACGACGAATTTAACCATTGTGCTATTGTGGGCAATAGAATAAGCATCAAAGGAACCGTCGATTTTCGTTTTAGAGGCAGCGATCAGCTGGGCTTTAAGATTCAAACCATCGAACCCTTGATAGAACTTAAAAAACGTATCAAAAAATTTACGGTTAGAGTTAATGTCCGCGACATAGATGACGATATGATTGAAACGCTCTACGGCTTTGCCGATGAGAAAATAGAAAACGGTATTCCGCTTTGTTTTATGGTATATCAGCCCACCGATAAAATCTGGATCGAGATGGAATCACCAAACTTCAAAGTCCAGCTTTCGAACGAACTCTTTGAATACATTCAAGGACTTGGTAACGCCGATGTCGATATCGACTATCGACTAAACTAACCTGTTGTTTCTTTTGTTATGATTTCTCCTTTTTTGCTTCAGAGCAGTCAGTTTTTGCTGGCGGGGCGGGCTACTCGATTTTCATTCTTTCAATTAAATAACTATTTCCTTTTGATTTAGTGATTTTCAAGTTCGTGTGATTTCGAATTTTTAAAATGTCATTGTAAATCTTGTCTCCAAGCCTTAAAATGCCACTTCTTAATTTTTCGTCTTTTGAACCAATTGTATAATTTGCAATAAACTCAATATTATCAACTTTAAAATTCAAAGGATAGGAAATTGGATTGCCTAATTTTTCAGATGGAAACATTATTTTGTATTCACTTTTAATTCTAATTATTCGACTTTTAACATCACTTTCGGTTATATTGTGAATGAAAATATCATCAATAGATGACATTTCTTGAACTTTTTTAGAAATTTGAGGTTCTATTTTCATATCAGTAATTACTAAGCTTTTCATTGCCATCTTAGCACAATTTTTTCGTAATTTCAACAACTGTATTTTGAAAGGGGTTCTAGGGTTTTTATGATCGATATTTAATATAGGTCTTAATTCTTTGATTATTTCCGTTTCTAGTTTGTCAATCAGAAATTTACTCTCAGGATATTCATAAAATGACAAAGCAAGATTATTTTCCATCCATTTTGTTATTACTAATTCATTATCAAATTTGAAATGACTTAATCTTCCTTTTTCGTAATCACTATAATTTCTTGGTATGGGGTTTAGATTTTATTTTTCACAAAGTAATGCCCCAATTGACTTTCTCACAGTTGAACTACCAGTTTTCCCAGTCTTGAAATGAGTTTCAGCATCTCTTTTTTGTTGGCTAGACTCTGTTTTTCCGATATAGACTATATCATTTTTTGAAACTTTTTTGCCTAAAATTGGAAAGTCATTTCCGATGTAGAAAAAAGCATATATTCCTGGTAAATCAGAAAATATTTTTGTCTTTACGAAATCTTCTTCCGCATTTTTCAAAAATTCAATTATTTTGGCAGTTTTCATTGTCTTCTTAATTTTGCCCCTACCACCTCAATACCCCCAATATTGCAGGTATTTCCGCTTTATCTGTAGACCTTGTGTTTCGTGTAATATGTTGAATTGTCAAAGTCATTAATTTTCAAATCTAATACTCCATATAATCATCCACGCGGGGTGTGCCGGTTTTGCTGATGACTACATTTATATTTCTTAACAAAGATAGAAAAATATGATTATAAACCATGGCAAGGCACTTTATTCTTTTGTCAGCCTTAGCCGTTTATCGAACCTTCGGGCATTTTAAACTAACTGATGAACCCAAAGAACTAACCGGTTTACCCAAAAAGCTAACAGGTTAGCTTTTTTTGTTGGTGAGTTTATTGTTTGGGTAAACTCACAGACATCTTTTGTGAACCTTCCGGTCTTTTGAACCAAACGCTTTATTGTTTGGGTTCGTCAGTTAGTTCTTTGGGTAAACGAGTTTATTGTTTTGGTTAATTAGTTTATCGATTTGGTAAACTTTGTGACATACAAGTCATGCGGGTTTCATATTTAAGAAGCCATTCTTTCCTCCAAAGTTCACCAGCATATCCAATCAGTTTTCCTGAAGTCCCAATTACCCTGTGACATGGTATAATTATTGGTAAAGGGTTTCTATTATTAGCCATTCCAACCGCACGGCAAGCTTTCTCATTCCCAATTACAATTGCCAGCTCTTTATAGGAAATTGTTTCCCCGTATGGTATATTTTGTAATGCAGTCCAAACTTTTTTCTGAAAAGGTGTACCATAGAAGTCTAATGGAATTATAAATAGGCTTCTTTGATGTAAAAAATATTCTTCAATTTGTTTTTTGCAAAGCTGAAGATAATATTGAATCTCATGAGATCTACTCATATTTTCATAGACCTTCCGACCAAACAAAAGCGACGTAATACCTTTTTCAGATGCTGTTATTGTTATTATTCCTAAAGGGCTGTCTATATAATCAAATCCAAAAGACATTACTCTTGCTTGAAAAATTTTCTTTCAAATAACAGCATATAAATAACAGCACATGTAATTGCAGAATCAGCAACATTAAAAACAGGTTGAAAAAATAAAAAATGTTCTCCACCCATTATTGGAAACCATTGAGGAAGATTGGTGTCGATGATTGGGAAATATAACATGTCGACAACCTTACCATATAAAAAAGGTGCATATCCTCCTCCTTTAGGTAAAAATTCTGCAACTTGAAACCAATCACTCGGACCGTAAAATAAACCATAAAAGGCACTGTCAATTATATTTCCAAATGCACCAGCCATAATGGCTGTAAAACCAAGAATTACGCCAGTATTTGTCCCTTTTTTAATCAATCGATATATATACCAACCTATTGCAGAGACAGCAAGCAAACGAAATAAACTTAATAATATTTTACCGAAAGAACCTCCAAATTCCATTCCATAAGCCATACCATTATTTTCGGTAAAATGAATAATAAACCAATTTCCAAATACATGGTGTTCTTGACCAAGCCACATGGTAGACTTAACCAAAATTTTAACAACTTGGTCAATAAAAATGATCGCTGAAAATAGCAAAATTGCTTTCGTTTTTTGAGACATACTTAGAATATATTTGTTGACAAAGATAGATAAATTGAGGATTTATCAAATATTTGTATGTTTTAGAATAAATGTTTATCCCTAATTTTTTTCGAACCAATTGCCGTTTAAACAAGTATACATAGAATATGACTTTAATAGCTTCTTTCTGTAATAGTAAAAAAAGTCAATAAAATAATTAATATACTCACAATTGTAAAATATTTTATATCTTTATGGTCGCTACTTTTTATTTATTTATTCAAATAAAAACGTTTTGAGAAATTGCTTGAAAAATATTAAATTATTATTTACCTATCTGATGGTCGGTTCTATTTCTGTTTGCTTTTCTCAAAAAAGTAACGATTTTAGTGTTACTCAATCTACAAATAGTTTGGTCGGTATTGATCATACTTTTACAGGTTTTACTAAGAAACTTCCTTCTGGCCGATTAATCCATTTTTTTAGACTTGATCCTGGTGATCAAGGAAATCATGTTGGGAATAATGGAGCAATTGCAAAACGATTTTCAGATGACGATGGTGCTACATGGAGTATGCCGGAAATTATATACAAAGACATGTATGATGACAGAATTGCATCGGGAGGAATATTAGATAATGGAGAAATTATAATATTTTTTGGACGATATCAATGTACAAGTACTTGGACTGGTTCCTATGTAGATATGGATTATATCTCAAGTACCGATAATGGAGAAACGTGGTCGGGAATACAGTTTATCGAAAATGATGGGAAATCAATATTAATGTATGATATCTTTAAAATTCCTGGAGAAAATGGCTATTTTGCGGCTAGTTATGGAAGTTATTATGCAGATATTAGATATAGTCCAGATGGACATAATTGGGATAGCGTTTATTATAAATGGGATTATCGTACAACAAAGGAACTATTTCCCACAGAACCATTTTTTACTCCACTTGGAAATGGGAAAATAATTGGATTATTTAGAATAGAAAAGGTCGGAGTTTATCAAACGATTTCGGGGGATAATGGAAAAACATGGTCACAACTCGAACCAACAAACCTTGCCAATGGAGCTTTTTGTTCTATGCCATTTAATGTTTATGATGAAAAATTAAATAAATTATATACAATTGTCTGTGATCGTCGAGGTGCAGATTATGATGTAATTAATTTTAATTCGGGAACCTGGGTTTATTGTAATGATCCTAATGTTATTTTCAATGATGCTAAATCGTATTCAAATTGTCATTTTGTCTTGAGGGGCAACCCAAATATTTTTAGATTCTTGGGGTATCCATACGCCACGAAGACAAACGATTCAACGTACCTTGTGATATATAGTGACTGCTACAAAAAATCTAACGGGCTTGAAGATGCAGATTTCTACCAATTTACTATCAATATAAGTAAAGATGTATACATTGTTAAAGCAGACCAATCCATAAGTTCTAACACCAATCAATCCATTCCTTTCGATATGAAAGATTATGATCTGCAAGCTATTGCAAGTTCAAATCTCCCTGTTACGTATACGTCCTCAAATGACTTAATAGCTCAAATCGTTAATGGGAAAATAGAACCAGTTGGAATAGGAAACTGCATAATAACAGCATCTCAAAAGGGTAGTGATTATTTTAAACCAGCTCAATCTGTTTCCATTAATGTAGCGATTGTAAAAGCGAATCAAAAAATAACGGTAAATCCACCTTCAATTGTTAAATATGGAGATCCAGATATTACTAATTTTGCAAATACAAGTACCAATCTCCCTTATATTTTAGAGTCTTCTGATACTTCAATTGCAAAAATTGAAAGTGGAAAAATTAAAATAGTTGGATGTGGAACATGTTTTATAACTATCGAACAAAATGGGAATGAATTCTATAATCCAACAACTTATTCAAAATCATTTATTGTTGAAAAACTGAACCAAACAATTGATTTTGATTTACCACCTATAGTTAATGCAAATGAATCAATAACCATTACATCTCATGCAAGTTCAAATTTACCAGTAGAAATTTCCAGTTCCGATACCTCAATCGCTCAATATTCAGATGGGAAGTTATTAATAAAAGGATCAGGCATTTGTATAATCACAGCTCAACAAAATGGGAACAATATTTATACTGCTGCAAATCCTATATATAAGACATTAAAAATTGAAAAACTAAACCAAACAATTGATTTTGATTTACCGGCAACTGTTAATGTCAATGATTCAGCTTTGATTCTTACCCCTCAAGCAAGTTCAAATCTACCAGTTGTTATAACAACATCTGATAGCTCTGTCGCTATATTTAAGAATGGAAAACTGCAAATAAAAGGATCAGGACTTTGTTCTATTAGCGTTTCACAACAAGGGAATTCCATATTTAATGCGGCTCAATCTATAACAAAAAGTCTAAAAGTTGAAAAACTCAATCAATCAATTGAATTTTCAGTTCCTCAAATAGCATATATTGGAGATACGAATATTGAAATAAAGACTCATTCAAATTCCAATTTGCATGTAGATGTCATCATTTCTGACACATCAATTCTAAAATACGAAAATACGACATTAAAAACAGTTGGTCCTGGTGTTTGCTCTATTACAGTTCAACAAAAAGGTAATTCAATCTACAATCCAGCACAATCGATTTCAAAAACAATAATTATATTAAAACGGGATCAGTCAATTGATTCTAAAATTAGTGCAGTTGCTACATTTGGTGATGCAAATGTTAAATTAGAATTAAATGCATCTTCAGGATTGCCAATAGAATACACGTCGTCAGACAGCTCTATAATATCAATACAGAATGGAGAATTACAATTTAAAAAAGTGGGCATTTGTTACATAACAGCGAAACAAGATGGAAATTATATGTATAGAGCCGCTCCGACAATAAATACGATTGTAGAAATAAAAAAAGCGGGACAAATAATTACATGTAACACTCTTTCAAAAGCACAGTATCTTGATACAAACATTCAACTTATTGCTAGAGCATCTTCAGGACTTCCTGTTTCGTTTGAATCTTCAGATACATCTGTTGTGAAAATTATAGATAATAAAATTCACATTGTAAGTGCTGGGAGTTGTAGAATAACAGCCATTCAAGAAGGAAATAATTCTTATAATGCTGCTGATTCCATAAGTCAAACATTTGAAGTCGTGAAAGCTAATCAAACAATATCATTTTATTTGCCGAAAGATTTTACTTATGGAGATTCTGATTATGAATTGTCCGGGATTTCAAGTTCTGGATTAGATGTTTCTTATAAAACATCAGATAGCTCAATTGCAACGATAAACGGTCAGAAATTACATATTATTAAGCCAGGCATTTGTTCAATATTTGCGGAACAGGTTGGCAATAAAGATTTTAAATCTGCCGAAATGGTTTCAGTGTCCATATCTATTTCAAAGGCAAATCAAACACTTACATTTGAGCAATTACCTGTTATGGCATATCAGGATACTATAATAAAACCAATAGTCCATTCAAACTCAAATTTGGCAATAGTTTTTGAATCAAGTGATAGTTCTGTGGCTAAAATCATAAAAGGGAATATTGTTGTTGTTGGAGCTGGATCTTGTTTAATAAAATCGATTCAAAATTGGGACTCTTTATACAATTCAGCGAGTGTTTCTCAAATGTTAATGATTGAAAAGTCTTATCAGACAATATTATTTAAGAGTTTGGGAACTGTGTATTTAAAAGATTCCATAATTGATCCAACCGTGAGCTCAAATTCAGGATTATCTGTCGTTTTAATTTCTTCAGATACAAGTGTTGCAAAAATAATCGATGGGAAAATTGTATTAATTGGTTCAGGTATTAGTTATATAAAAGCAACCCAAACAGGCGATAAAAACTATTATAAAGCTAACCAAGTTATCCAAAAAATTACAGTGTTAGAAGATAGTATTAAAAACGAAATAGCAACCATAAAGGCTTCATCTATTAGTGTGTATCCAAACCCTGCATCTAATTCATTGACAATAAACGAAACAAAGAATGCCATAATAAAAATATTTGACATAAAAGGGACACTTTGGTATCAATCGTTTGAAACAGAAGACCAATGTGTTATTGACATATCAAAATTAATTCCTGGAATTTATTATGTTAAAATTTTGTATGCAAATGGTTACAATTCTACACTTTTTAACAAACAATAATAATATCATATAATATTTAACTAAGTCACGTTTGATTTATGTTTCTTTGTATATATTTTATATGTACAATGAAACGTAATATCACCATTCTACTATTATTTTGCATTATAGCTTTATGCTTCGAAACATGCAAAATTGAAAGTTTTCAAAGTCAATGGAGTAATCAAGTATGTAACGACAGTTGCATTTTTAAATCTCCACTTCGTTTTTATGACACCAATACCCGATTACAATATTCCATTTTTAATGACAATAAAAACCTGTATATATATATTAAAGCCACTGAAAATATAGCACAACTTAAAATTTTACAAAATGGTATACTTTTGAAAATAGATTCGACAAGCAAACACAAAAAAGATGTAAGTCTGCTATATCCAATACCAAATAAATCAAAAAAGAAAAAACCAATACCCTTTGATTCTCAATCGGATTGGGATATTTATGTAAGTCGCTTTTCATACGACCACGCTTATATGAAAATAACAGGATTTAAAAATATAAAAGAAGAAGAAATTTTAACCAACAATCAATTTGGATTATCAGCTTCTATTTCTTGGGACAACATAGGAGGTCTGTTATACAAAGCGACGATCCCTTTTGCACGCTTTTTTAAAGATTCCATTACTGTAAACGATAGTTCTAAAGTTTTAAGCTTAGAAATTGCCTTAAGTCAACACCAAGACCCTCGAGATGCAAGTCAGGCACAATCAACAACTGCATTAAGCATTGCTGATGAAAAGGCAATGAAACGAGGTAATCCGGTAAGAGGGAATGGGATTCAACAATCAGGTGATGAGTCTTATTTATACAATATTAGAACTTTGAAATTAAACTTTACTCCTGCGATTATCCATTAAAGTTCTAATATTTTAAGAGCCTTTTTCGAAACATTTTGTTCTGCGTCCTTTTTCGAGGAGCCTATTGATTCACAAATAGGTGAACTATCAACCAAAACAACGGAAATAAATAATTGTTTTCCTTTTTCTGGAGAATTCTCTTCTCTTGTCTCAAAACAAACTGTTTTTTTTACTTTTTGAGTATATTCTAAAAGTCGACTTTTGAAATTTGTATCAACACTTTCAAGAAATTGGAAATCGTAATACTTGGTGATTACATTTTTAATAAGATATTCTCGTGTAAAAGAATATCCTTTGTCAATATAAATGGCTCCAACGAGAGCTTCAAAAGCATTTCCTAATACATTATTACAGTCTGTCGAAATATTGTTTGTTTTAAGGTATTTGTGGAGTTTTAGGCTTACGGCTATTTCGTTAAGTGATTTCCTGTTTACAATTTTCGATCTCATTTGAGTAAGAAAGCCTTCATCCTTATCTTTATATCGAGTAAAAAGATAGTCTGATATAATTGAATCAAGAACCGAATCGCCTAAGAATTCCAGACGTTCGTTGCAAACTGTTTTGCCGATACTTAATTTTAGGACGACTGATTTGTGGGTTAAGGCTTTTTGGTAGTAGAAAACATTTCCAGGAATAAATCCCAATTGGTTTTTTACAAAATAAAAAAACTCCTTTTCTTGTTTATTCAAAAAAAGGAGCTTTATATAAGATTTAAGAAATCTCACGATGTCTTATTCAAACTTCTTTAACACAATCGTAGCATTATGACCACCAAACCCAAAAGTATTGCTTATTGCATATTTTACTTTACGAGTTTGAGCCTCATTCAATGTTAAATTTAGCTTACTGTCGATTAATGGATCAGGTGTTTTGAAGTTGATTGTTGGAGGAATAATATCCTTCGTGATTGCAAGAATTGCAGCCATGGCTTCAACAGCTCCTGTAGCACCAAGTAAATGACCTGTCATTGATTTGGTTGAGCTAATATTTAATTTATATGCATGTTCACCAAACAATTTAACAATAGCACCTGTTTCAGCAACGTCACCAAGGGGAGTTGAAGTACCGTGGACATTAATATAATCAATGTCTGATAACTTTAATTCTGCGTCGTTTATTGCATATTTCATCGCATTAAATGCCCCTAATCCTTCGGGATGTGGTGCAGTAATATGATTAGCATCAGATGACATGCCGCCACCAACAAATTCGGCGTAGATTTTTGCTCCACGTTTTTTTGCATGTTCGTACTCTTCAAGAATTAAAGCACAGCCTCCTTCACCCATAACAAAACCGTCGCGGGTTGCGTCAAATGGACGAGAAGCTGTTTGGTACTCATCATTGTTTGTAGAAAGGGCATGCATAACGTTGAAACCACCTAAGCCCGATTCGCAAACACAAGCTTCCGAACCTCCAGCAATAAATAAGTCTGCTTTACCCAATCTGATTAAATTGTATGCATCAATTAATGCATGTGATGATGATGCACAAGCTGAAACAACGCCATAAGATGGCCCTCGTAATCCAAATTTCATTGATATATGACCAGAAACAATGTTTCCAATAATTTTAGTAATGAAAAACGGATTAAAGCGTGGAATTCGACCGTTTACTCCAAATTCAGAAAGATCGTTTTGCAAAGTTTCAAGTCCACCAATTCCTGATCCCCAAATCACACCTAAACGGTCGAGATCAAGGTTTTCAAGATCAAGGTTTCCATCTGCCACCGCATCGATTGCTGACGCAAGACCAAATTGTGTAAAGGGGTCCATTTTGCGAGCCTCTTTTCTATCAATATAGGTAGTTGGGTCGAAGCCTTTGACTTGGCAAGCAAATTTAGTCTTGTGGTTTGTTGTGTCAAAACTTGTGATTAAGTTACAACCACTGACCCCTTTTGTAAAATTGGCAAATAATTCGTCAACTGTATTTCCTAAGGGTGTGATGGCTCCCAAGCCTGTTACAACTACTCTCTTTAACTCCATATTTACTTTTTATGGGATACTTTTTGTATGATTACTTAGCGTTGTTTTCGATATAAGTAACTGCGTCACCTACTGTTGCGATACCTTCAGCTTGATCATCTGGAATAGCGATGTTGAACTCTTTTTCAAATTCCATGATTAGTTCAACTGTGTCAAGAGAGTCGGCACCTAAATCGTTAGTGAAGTTTGCTTCTGTGGTAACTTCGTTTTCATCAACACCTAATTTGTCTACAATAATCGCTTTTACTCTTGATGCAATGTCTGACATAACTGTAATTTTTTAGTTAATACTTTAGATTAATATTTGAGGTGCAAATATTTGTTTTTTTTTTTGAACCAAAAAAGAAAAAAGTGTTTTTTTATTAGTTTCCCTTTAAAATATGGTCTTTTGATAGGTCTTTTTTTTACCTTTGGGAAAATCATTTTTTTAAAATACTATGAAACGTGTAGCTATATTTGCATCAGGATCAGGTACAAACGCTGAAAATATTATTCATTTCTCAAGACAAACCGCTTCGTTCGAAGTAATAAAAATTTATTGTAATAAACCTTCCGCTGGAATTATTGAAAAGGCATCGAGATTAGATGTTCCAATCGAGATTTTTTCTAAGAATATATTTAATAGAAGTTCTCACATTGTTGATGATCTTCAAAAATATTCCATCGATTATGTAGTTTTGGCAGGCTTTCTATGGCTTATTCCTGAATCTTTACTCAATGCTTATAACAATAAAATAGTTAATATACATCCTGCATTATTGCCAAAATTTGGGGGAAAGGGTATGTACGGAATGAAGGTTCATGAAGCGGTTAAAGCAAGTGGTGAAAAGGAATCAGGGATTACAATTCATCTTGTAAACAGCGAATATGATCGTGGTGAAATTCTATTTCAGGCGAAATGTGATATTACTGAAAATGATACGCCAGATAGTATTGCTCAAAAGATTCATGTTTTAGAATACGAACACTTTCCAAAGGTTCTCAATTCTTTTTTTAATCAATAATAGGGTTTTATAACTGTTGTGCAACATTTTTGGCTATCTTTATGTCTAGGTAAATATTAATCGATTACGATGAGGTTCTTTCTTGGCATAGCATTTTCTTTGTTGACAACTATATTATTTGCTCAAAACAATGGAATTGTTTTTACCGAAAATAAATCACAATACCCTTCAAACGTTTTATATAAATCAGATCTTCTAGGAGGGTCTTTATTTCTTGAAGAAGAATGCTTGACATACGTTTTTCATACAGATAAAACAAATACCTTTCCCAGTTTCAATAAAAGCAATGTTCACAAACCATTTGAGAACGATACCAGCACAATATATCATGCTTATAAAGTCCATTTTGTAAATTACAATACATCATGTAAAATAACAGCTGAAAATCCTATTGATGGATACGAAAATTCATATAAAGGCAACGATCCGAAGAAGTGGAGTACTCATATTATGTCGTATCAAAAGATTATTTATCATGAATTATGGAATGGCATTGACTTGGTTATTTACCAAAATGGTTCTATTTTAAAATATGATTTTATTATTCGTCCCGGAGCGAATCCGAATGTCATTAAACTCAGATATGAAGGCATTGACAGTGTAAAAATTACCAAAGACGATATTGTACTTAAAACATCAATCAATGAAGTAATCGAGAAAAAGCCTGTCTCTTATCAATATTCAAAAAAAGGAAGGGATTCGGTTCAAACATTTTATGTCTTAGATGACGAAGCAAAAACGCTTTCTTATAGAATTTACAAATATGATCCAAAGCGTACACTTTTTATTGATCCTGAGTTAATATTTTCGACCTATACGGGTTCTATTTCAGATAATTGGGGATTCACGGCAACCTTCGACAATGAAGGAAATGTTTATTCGGGAGGTATTGTTGTCAATGATGGGAATATTTATCCTGTTAGTCTTGGTTCTTTTCAACAAAAAAACGGTGGTCTTTGGGATATAGGCATTATAAAATACGACCCGACGGGAACCAAACGACTTTATGCAACCTATTTGGGCGGAATGCATGTTGATATGCCTCATAGTTTGGTTGTTAATTCGAAAAACGAGCTGATTGTTTTTGGAACCACTTCGTCACCCGATTTCCCGGTTAAGAATGCTTATGACAACACCTTTAATGGTGGACAATCAATTGTTTATGATAACTTGAGTTTTTGGGGAGGTCTCGACCTTTTTGTCGCAAAAATAAGTCCCGATGGTTCGAACCTCATTGCCTCAACCTTTATTGGTGGATCACAAAATGACGGTTTAAATTACGATAATGATATTCCTGATTCATTAATTGAGTCGGGGAATGATTCACTCTATTATAATTATGGTGATGGGGCACGAGGTGAGGTTATTGTGGATAAATCTGACAACGTGTATATAGGAACATGTACTTTTTCTCCTGATTTCCCCATTGTCGGTGGGTTCCAATCAAAAGCAAAGGGTAAAGAAGAAGGAGTTGTTGTTAAATTAAGTCCCAATCTTTCTTCTATAATATGGAGTTCGTACATGGGCGGAAGTGCCGACGATGCTATTTATTCAATAGATGTTGACACCAGCAATAATGTATATATTACCGGAGGTACAAATTCGAATGATCTCACGACAACCAGCAATACTTTACATCCAAATCGTTTGGGTGGAAGTGCCGATGCTTTTGTTACAAAAATTAAAAATGATGGATCTGCAATCGAAGAATCAACATATTGGGGGTCTGGAAACTACGATCAGGCATATTTTGTAAGGGTTGATAAGAACAAACATGTTTATATTTATGGACAAACGCGGGCTACAGGGAATACATTGTTGATAAATGCTACGTATGGTCAACCAAATAGTGGACAATTTATTTCGAAATTCAGCAATACTCTTGATACTGTAATATGGTCCACAACATTTGGGACGGGTATCAATCAGCCAAACATTTCGCCAACAGCAATGTCTGTCGATGTTTGTAACAGAGTTTATCTTGCAGGTGTTGGTCGGGAATGGCCTGAAGAAATAAGTCTCAAAGATATGAAGTATGATCCATTTACGGGATTTTATAAATATGGACAAGATTGGGATAACATAAAAGGTACCAAGAACATGCCTATTTCATCTGATGCTTATCAAAAATATACTGATGGTCAGGATTTTTATTTTATGGTAATTGATGATAAAGCTTCAATGTTGGATTATGCTACTTTTTTTGGAGAACAAGGAAGCTATATTTATCGTGATTTGAACACAGGCAAAGATTGGTACTTTTCCGGTTGTGTTAAAGGAGGGAATGATCATGTGGATGGAGGAACCAGTCGTTTCGATAAGGTTGGAAACATATATCAGTCGGCTTGTGCCAGTTGCGGTGGGTGCAACAGTTTCCCAACATATCCCAAACCGGGAGCATGGTCCAACTATAATAAATCGAAAAATTGTAACAATGCAACGGTGGTTTTTAGAATTCATCGGGATCAAATGCAGGCAAATTTCATCCCCAAAATTAACCCGTGCAATCCATATTCGGTAACATTTACCAATACCAGCGTTATCATTGATACCACCAACGTTAAATACACTTGGGATTTTGGAGACAGTACTTCTAAATCGACAGTTCGATCTCCTCAACATACGTATGCAAAAAAGGGAACATACATTGTCACCTTAACAATAAAAGACGGATCAAGTTGTAATTTTTTGGATTCGGTAAAATATCCGATCACAATTATTGATACAACAGGAACTATTGCTCTTAATGCATTAAATATTTGTGAAGGAGACAGTATTGCACTTGGAAAGGTTTTTCCTGACGACGGCACAATTACATACCTTTGGACTCCGGCAACAGGATTATCGAGCGACACGGTTGCAAATCCCTATGCTCGTCCAAAAGCAACAATAACCTATACAGTCGTTGTCAGACAAAATGGTTGTTTTCAGACATATTCGCAAACAGTAAACGTTTTCAATAGCATTTTTTCAGTTGCTATAAAACAGATTTCAGGAGGTAGTAATAACCAAGTATGTTATGGAGAACACACTAAACTGAGAATCCAAATGGCTGAACCGGCACGAAGAATCATCTGGTCGTTTAATCGGAATTTCATACCGCAAATCACATCATTGCCCGACAGTACAATCGATATTATAGTTACCGGTGATACCATGGTTTATGTTCAAGCTGTTGGCAAATACTGTGGAACCATATCTACAGACTCAATTCGCTTGACCGTTATAAAACCTGCTTTTTCGAAAGCGAACGATACTACTATTTGTAAAGGCTCGTTAGCAACCTTACGTGTAATAAATACGAATTCAGCAGTACCTTTATTATTTAACTGGACACCTGCATCAATTATTGTAAGCGGGCAAGGGACTGAAACTGTTACGGTAAAACCCACCATATCATCGTTCATCAATGTTGCGGGAACCTCAGTGGAAGGCTGTGTTTTAAGTCAGCAGTTTATTGTATCAGTCGATGAACTGTTATTCGATAGTGCTAAACTCTCAAACATCTCATGTCATAATAAAAATGATGCCTCAATAACGTTTATTCCCAACGGAATACCACCTTATACATATATCTGGAATGATGGAAATGGAAAAGAAAACACAAGAGACAGTCTGCAAGCAGGAATATATACCATTACCATATCCGACAATTTGGGTTGTACCAATGTCGATACATTTACAGTAATAAATCCCGAACAACTGGTTGCGGTCTCATCAGTTCATCCATCTACCTGTCATTTGGTATGCAACGGCTCAATGTATAGTGTAGCATCGGGAGGCGTGAAACCTTATCGGTATAAATGGACCACCAGCGATACGACATTTTATATCATGAATAAATGTCCCGGTTATTATGGAGCAATGATCACCGATGCCCACGGTTGTTCTGTAGATGTAAAAGACTCCATTATTCTTAAGGAACAACTTCCGGAACTTCATGCCACGGCTGATATTACGAAATTGTACAGAACGCAGAAAACAACAATTACTGCAATAAGCAATCCTCCCGACACCATTTCCTATCATTGGGTGCCGGAATCGGGACTTGATGATCCAAACAGTGCAAAGACTGTTGTCCATCCAGATTCAACAACAACCTATTTTGTATATGCTACCGACCAATTTGGATGTTCAAATATTGACAGTGTTACAATCTATGTGAAAGATTTTAAATGCGAAGCTCCTTATGTATATATTCCCAATGCATTTTCGCCTAATGACGATAAAATTAATGATGTCCTCTTTGTCGAAAGTAAGGTGATCGACAAACTTTATTTTGCAGTCTATACCCGCTGGGGCGAAAAAATATTTGAGACGAACGATATTACTAAAGGCTGGGATGGAACATATAAAGGTGCAAAACTCGACCCCGCTGTTTTCGTTTACTATATTGATGCAACCTGTATCAACCAGATGAAGTATCAAAAGAAAGGGAATATATCATTACTTCGTTAACCGAGCAACATGCGTAAGATCCTGTTCATTTCCTCCTTTTTGTTTATACTTTTTGCAAACGCTAATGCACAGGATATCCATTTCTCCGATTTTTACAGTTCACCCCTCAATCTTAATCCCGCGATGACCGGCGAATTTCCCGGCAATTATCGATATAACCTGAATTATCGATGGCAATACGGAACCGTTACTGTTCCTTATCAGACTTTTTCATTTTCGTTTGATGTGAAAAATAATGCCAGTCGCCGAAAAGCCCCACCAATTGGATATGGTTTTCTTTTTAATTATGATTTTACGGGCGATTCAAAATATACCTCATATCAGTTTGGCATTCCGGTATCATATTATTACATGTTTCCATCAAAGAAAACAAGATTGTCCTTTGGCATTCTGCCTCAACTCATTTTCAATCAAATTGATTTTTCCAACCTTGAATTTCCCGATCAATTCATCTACGATAAATTTTATAAAACCAGTGCCACGAAAGACAAAATCTCGAATAGTAATATTCACTATCTAAATCTGTCGAGCGGCATCAATCTTACCATGTTGACATCATTGAAAAGTACTTGGGATGCCGGATTTAATTGTGCCAATCTCACCAAACCGGTGCTCTCCTTTTATAACGATAAATCATCAAAACTCGACAGACGGTTTTCCATAACCTCTAAATTCAGATACCGGATAATTCCAACCTTGGATATTGTTCCAAATGCTATTTTTCAATTTCAGGGGAAACTTCGCGAATATCAATTCGGCACAAAAGGTATTTATTATTTAGACAATATAACCGTTCCTTCTTTAAGCTTTGGAGCATGGTATCGTTCCCGAAACAGTGATGCTTTGATTCTCAATCTGGGTTTTAATATAAACGGATATATTGTTGGATTCAATTATGATATAAACATGTCGAATTTATCGACGGCAAGCAATGGAATCGGAGCTTTCGAAATATCAATAGTATATATCTATAACCGGAGTTTGATGCCACATAAATTTCAAGCCATGAAATGTCCTACACATTTGTAAGCCATCGGTTGAAACCAATGACCAAGAAACCAATATTTTTCAGTAATTTGCACATACAAAAGCATAGTATATGACAAAAATTATTTCATACAACGTAAACGGCATCAGAGCTGCCATCGGTCATGGATTTATTGAATGGCTGGCAATCGAAAATCCCGACATTATCTGTATTCAGGAAACCAAGGCAGAACAAGCTCAGGTTGACACATCGGTCATCGAACAGCTGGGATATGGCATTTACTGGCATTCGGCACAAAAGAAAGGATATAGCGGTGTCGCTGTTTTTACAAAAGTAAAGCCTACCAATGTTATTATGGGGATTGGAAACGAAAAATTCGATTCCGAAGGTCGATTCCTTTTACTCGAATTCGACGCATTTTCGCTCATCGATTCCTATTTTCCTTCCGGTACTACTGGCGACATACGCCAGACTGTGAAAGAAGATTATTTGGAGCATGTGTTGAGGTTCTGTAATCAATATCGTAAAAAACAACCCAAGCTCATTGTTTGCGGTGATTATAATATATGCCACAAACCCATCGACATCAACCATCCTGAGCGTCAGGAAGGTGTTTCAGGATTTTTGCCACAGGAACGCGAATGGATTGACCGTTTTCTGGCTTACGGATTTATTGATAGTTTTCGTGTTTACAATCAACAGCCCGAGCAATATTCGTGGTGGAGCTACCGTGCAGGAGCAAGACCAAAGAATCTGGGATGGCGAATTGATTACCACATGGTGAGCAATGAATTGAAGAACCATTTGAAAGATGCCCGCATTTTGCAATCGGTGGTGCATTCCGACCATTGTCCGGTGGTTGTGGAAATAGAATAATTGCCACGATAGAAACTGTCTGCTTCAGGAATTCCGGACTTGTCATTCCACCGACCGCGGTTGACATCCAAACCACCGAGTTTGTTGCTTTTACCCACAACGTTCTCCCGGTAGTCATATCACCGATACCCTCAATCCAATCCAATGTATACGGATATAAGGTTTTCGATGTGTCTTGAAGCAAAAGTTTTCTTCGTTCTTGACCATTTTTCATAGTAAGTATTCCATCAGACTTTACAACCATTACCAAGTGTACATTATTGGGATAGTTACAAATGAATGTGTCTTTTGTTGTCAAATTAAAATTATAGAGTAGAACCTCCGCCTTCTTCGTTGTGTCGTAAACATATATTTTATTTGAATCGTTTCGAGTATAATACAATACAGCATTACTTGTTAATGATTTCCATTCTGTATACTTTTATTATTTATTATTGTGTCAACGAAATTATATTGCATAGCCATAAGGCTTTGTTGAGGTTGAAGATTGCACCCAAAACAAGCATATCCCCAAACTGATTCGGGAGCCGGCATCGGATAGTTCTTAGAATAACTGTTCAAAAAGTTGATTGTTAAGAATACCAAAAGACAATATTTTGTGATTTGTGCTTTTAATTTATGTTTCATGATTGTGTAACGCTTCCAATTTTTTACACTTCCATATTACTCCTAGTAATAAATTAGTGTTGTATACTTATTTCTTTAGAAAACGATTCTCCATTATTCAATAATATGCGAACAATATAAATACCTGTTGTAACTTTAGGCAACTGAACAGGCATTTGGTTGGATTCTAGAATTTTTTGTCCCAAAAGAGTATAGATTGAAAGGTTAACCACATTAATGTCCGACTGTACAGAAAGCATGTCGTTTCGGGAAATAATCACATTTACCTTTGGATGTTCAATGATAGGAGAAGAAACAACATTATCACAATTAATATCTGACGACATTTGATAAACAGTACCTGAAGAATCACAATAACAGACCAAACCCTCTGTTTCAAGTACTACTCCACTATATTGAGAATAAAAAAAACCAAAAAACAAATCCCCAATACCTTCAACCCACGTGTAATATGTTCTATTAGAAAGTAAGATATTCGTATCTATTTGATTTAATTCCAATCGTTTTCTTTGTTGACCATTTTTCATGGTAACTAAAGTGTCCGAAACGACCACAAATTTAGATTCAGTTGCATAAAACGGATACCGACAAGTGAATGTGTCATTTTTTGTCAAATTAAAATCATAGAGTATAACTTCTTTAGTTGTTGCTGTATCATAAATATATACTTTGTTCGAATCATTTCGTGTAACATGGTTACCATCATTCTTATTTAGGGACGTCCATAATGTATACTTCTTAGAATTTGGCATAGTCGTGTCACTAAAGATATACTGGAGTGAATAACCTCCAAGATCATCAACAAACCCCCAAAAAGATTGTTCTGCCGGCATCGGATAATTCTTAGAATAACTGTTCAAAAAGTTGATTGTTAAGAATACCAAAAGACAATATTTTGTGATTTGTACTTTTAATTTATGTTTCATGATATCTGTTTTATGTGTTAAATAAGTTGTAATGAACAATCAAGTTGAATGGTAATATCATGTTCAAGAATATCACCACAGGCATTAATAACAATATTGGCATTATTTGTAAGGCTTACATTTCTCAAGACTTCCATATCACTGTTAGTAATAGTTTCACACGTTCATCCGATGTGTTTGTAAAATATGTAGACCAAACCTGTATAGCCTGCACATATACTTGTTTGCTTGATGTCCTGATTTGCATCATTTTCATGATATAAGGCAGGGACTCCGTATGGAGGTAATCAATCCAAATAGACATCTGTCCAGTTGTCCCATGTTGTAGCACCTGAAAAATGTGTTTTCATTTTATATACACATTTACAGTATTATTCAAAATTGTTAATTACTTGTTGTTGTGTCAACCTTTCGGGTAAACGATGTTGCTTGTAATCATGGGGGATCCCCTGTTGAATGTGTAAAAGTCTTTAGACTCTCTCTCTACAGCGGTAAGGCTTTCGGGGATATCAGGGAAATAGATGAGTGTACCTATGTTAGTAAATGCAGGACTCATTTGTCTTTTTTTGATTGTGCTGATTTTGCATAGCAAATATAAGAAACGAATTTGAATGGCAATAGGAAAATATGTAAATTTTATTGGTTGATTCTGTTATAAAGTGGTTTTTCGTACGGGATTATATATACATATCCGCCATTTGGCTTTGCCACAATAATAAAAAAGCCTCGGCGTTTCAACACCGAAGCTTGTATTGAGTAATCAACATTGCTTATTAATTAATGGGGGTGGAAACCTTTATACCTACCTGACTCACAAAAGAATGGATTATCGTTTATCTCAGTAGCAAGACATTTCCGAATTTAGAATATTTACCTGATGATTGTTTGTTACCTTTCCAGTGTTTGTCGTTTTTGAAAGAAGCCTCGATTTTCCAGATATAGGAGTCGCATTTTAAGAT
>Ga0302288_1000140_pt1 | contig 67087 bp, 56 predicted proteins | sample III_Fen_N1_1_FD_194549 | JGI IMG/M metagenome (GOLD analysis project Ga0302288, IMG submission 194549) | Peat permafrost microbial communities from Stordalen Mire near Abisko, Sweden - III_Fen_N1_1 | ecosystem: Environmental > Terrestrial > Soil > Wetlands > Permafrost | place: Sweden: Abisko... | reverse complement strand
CTTGTAGCTGAGCACGACGATGTATTTGTTCCTGTTACTGAATAGGTTGTTGTTGCTGTTGGAGTAACACCATTTGATGCCGTTGATACACTATTGCTCCATTTATAACTTGTTCCTCCGGTTACCGTTAATGTTGTTGCTATTCCTTTACAAATTGTAACATCCGATCCTGCACTAATTGTAGGTAATGCATTTACGGTTACTGTTATACTTGCTCGTGAACTTTCTGTCCCGCTAAGTGTTTGTGAAACATAATAAGTGGTTGATCCCGTTGCGGTCGTTGAGGGTATTGGGGCTGTTGCCAAAGCTGTGCCACCCGAAGCCTGTGTATACCATTTTAAAGAAGTTCCTGTTGCTGTTAATGCTGTAGCCGTTGCATTTTTACAATAAAGGACTGGAGATGTTACGGTTGGTGTTGCAACAACGGTACTTGTCGTGTTAACAAGATACACATTCCCTTTATCGGGAGCAACATTAAACACCACATAGGTTACACCATTTACTGTTGTTGTTGTTGATGCCAATACTGTATTGTCAAGATACACTTTTGCACCGGCCCAACCTGTTGGCATAACACGACGCACTGTGATTGCCGCATCATAAATTGTATTGTCCAATCCATCGGTAATTACAGCTTTTAACGAATCGCTCGTGATGGTGGTCTCTTTCAAAGATGCAGCGGTACGTTCCTTTATATATTTCACCACATTGAGGAAGGTAGCAACCCAGTAATCGGCACTATTTGTGTTTACATATACCAAATGACTGCTTAGTTCCGATGACGATAATGACGAATAGCCACCATCATTATCAACGCCATGTATAAGAAAGACAGCCCAACCCTTCGCACTTTTTGCAGAAGCTACTTTATCATTAAAATTTTGTGCAGTAATCACGGTTCCTGATGCTCCACAAATAAAAGAACTTATGTTCCAGAAATCGGTTAGCGAATTAGAATTTACTTGACCACTACATGTACGACCACAGATATAATACTTTGACATAGTGGCAACATCACCTGCAGTACAGTTGGGATAAATGATAGATAAACACTTAGCATTTGTTATATTACTATTGATAGTGGCTTGCGAATTTTTCAATTCAGGATCTTGATTGGCTGCAGAAAGATTACTAAGCGTGGCATGAGTAACGGTATGACTGGCTATTTCGTGACCATTCAAAGAAGCAGCTTGATAATTAGACCAGTTCGACACCCAACTTGTCACCACATTAAATGAAATTTTATATCCATATTTATCAAAAAGTGGCATTGCATTAGGTATCTGATTACTACAGCCATCGTCAAATGAATATGTGATGGCTGCGGTTTTGAATCCATACCAAGTTCCTACCTCGTAACCAGTGGCCACCTGAGCATTTGTTTGTGCACAAACCATAAGTTCCAAAACAAAGAAAACTAGCCATGATTTTTTTAAGACTTTACACATATTCATCATTGTTATTTATTACACATTAAATTATCACTTTACAATCCAAGTCAATACACATGGTGCTGTAACCTTAACCAGATATCCCTTGCCCCAATCTACTGTTTTTAAGGAATTCATCGGCAACGGATTTATTGAAGAATAAAACGAGTCCAAATCTTTTACCGTTTCCACAGTGGTCCATATACTTGAAAGAGCTGATTCTACAGCCGTTGATCCGGAAATAGGACAACCAATAATATTCCATCCGGTCTTTAGTGAAACCGTTTGATATGGTGCCACCACAACAACAATAGTATCTTTAGGACTTTCACAAGAACCTATTGTTTGAGAAACATAATAATTTGTTGTACCTGTGGCTGTTGTTGATGGCACTGGAGCTGACGTTAATGCTGTTCCTCCGGTCGCAACCGTATACCATTTCAAAGTTGTACCTACTGCTGTTAATGCTGTTGCTGTAGCACCTTGTGTATAATTTACCGGACTCGAAGCCGTTGGAGCTACAGGAACTGAATTTAATGTAACGATTACCGAACCTGTTGCTGAACATGCTGAAGCATTTGTTCCTGTAACCAAATAGGTTGTTGTGGCTAATGGAGTAACTGTATTTGTAGCAGCAGTGATTCCGTTGCTCCATTTATAGCTGGTTCCGCCCGAAGCTGTTAAGGTTGTTGCTGTTCCGGAACAAATTGATACTGCCCCCCCGGCACTTACTGTCGGCAATGCATTTACGGTAATACTTTCAGTTACTTTAGTTGAGGCAACACTTGCAGCACTTGTTGCAACAACGCCTATTGTATGTGACCCAACTGAAGCATTCGTCCATGTATAATTATATGGAGATGCTGTCACAGTCCCCAGTAATGTCGTTCCATCATAATAATCAACTTTGCTTATAGAACCTGTCGAAATTGTTGGCAAAGCTGATATGGTTATTGAAGTACCAGCACATGATGTTGAATTATTTGCTGGAGCGGAGATTGATACCGTAGGTGTTACAGTGGAACTACTACAGGTACTAATTGTAACATTAGAACTTCCAGAACTTTGATATCCCTCTGTTTCCAATATTTGATAATCCCACGTAGAGCCCATTGGCATTCCATGACTTGCCCATGCTGCGACATGATTTGCAAAGGTGACAGTTCCACTCGATCTTTTTGTTGTTCGAACACTCCAGTATTGATCAAAAGTAGTATTGGTTCCTGTAATGTTTGGTGCATTTACCCGTTGCATCTTATAGATATTATAAGTGCCACCATCGGAGGTAAAGGTTCCTAATGATGTTCCTCCCGGAGGAGTCCAAGATCCGTAATCTTCAACCACATAATATTCAATCAGCGAGTTTTTCGTCCATCCGTATATAGCCAAATAGCCATTGTTCCCGCCATTAAATGTACCAGAGAAACAGATCACTTGATCGGCTGCTCCTTTAGCCCAACCTTTTCCACAAGTAAAATTGCCAATATTCGACCAGGTAGAAGAATAAGAGCCACCGGTTCCCAATGTCATAGATGCTGACCCACTAGAATTGTCGTTCCAAAATGAATAGAACCAGCCATTATTAGTACCTTGTGTATTTGATGTAACCGTCTGGGCATTTGATTGCAGTGTTACGAAAAGCAAAAGAACTAAAAACACTGTAAGCAACAGTATTTTATTCACAGTTTTAAAAAGAAAATTTTGTTCCATAGTTACCTTGTTTTAGGTTAAAAATATCTACCATTTAGTTCTCATTTAGGCAAATTCTACAATTACCTTTTTTTGTCATACCAAAGATAATTTTATATCTTCTTTCTAATAGTATAAAATAATGTCAAAAAAAATATAGTAATCGGTCACAATGTTATCTGCAAGAAATAAACACAGAAAGACCTTTAATCAAAAAAATCAGCTACAAATATATGACGAACTATTAAAAATAATTATGAATATTATTTTACAATCCAAGTCAATACACATGGTGCTGTAACTCTAACCAGATACCCTTTGCCCCAATCTACTGTTTTTAAGGAATTCATCGGTAACGGATTTATTGAAGAATAAAACGAGTCCAAATCTTTTACCGTTTCCACATTCGACCAGATACTTGAAAGAGCTTTTTCTACAGCGGTACTACCATTTATGGGACAACCCACAAAATTCCAACCTGCCTTAAGGCTGATGGTTTCAAGAACGCACGTTCCTTCTACAACTCCGCAACCACAGGCTCCCGGAACAATTTTAGTACCATCATTGGGACATAAATCGGTGTTATCTGTCACATAATTAGCCGGGATAGAACATGATTGTACCGACATATTGGGATCACCTTTCCCATCGCCATCAAGATCTGCATAATAGGTTGTCTTTCCACCAACAGCCGCATTTAGCGGATCACAGTCATCAACATCAGCCACTCCGTCACCATCATCATCTGTATCATTGCAATCGGCAATACCGTCTTTATCAGTATCAAGATCAACAACGCCACAACCACAGGCTCCCGGATTAAGTTTATTGGGATCGGATGGACAATTGTCTATAACTTTGGCAGTAGCAAATTCAATATATCCGGTGCATTGCATCATCTCACTATTGCTACCACCTCCGCATGAGCCATTTGCATAATAAGCTGTATTTACTGTTTGAGCTTCTGCCTGATATGTTGAATCGGCAACAATGATGTAGTCAACTTGAGCATCGCGACCTGTAGAATCATTTGTATAGTTAACATGTATCAATCCATTAACATTAGCCGTTGTTGTATAATCGGCATAAGACGTTGTTACTGTCCATGATTTAATTATAGTTCCATCAACTTCCAGATTTATTATTTCGGTTCCTGTGACTCCTTTTGCTCGAATTACAATAGTTCCTGTCACTGCCGGAACTGTTACTGAAACCGCAACTGCGGTCGATGTTGTTTTGTTGCCAGCATTATCTGTTACCACAGCTGTTATAGAATGTGAACCTGCGGTTGCTCCATTCCAAGTATATGTATATGTTGTACGGGAAACAGTACCAACACCAAGTAAGGTTGTTCCATCATAAAATGCTACATTAGCAACTGTGCCATCAGGATCGGTTGCTGTTGCTGTGATTGTGATTGCTGTACCTGTTGCAACAGACGCAGCATTCTTCGGAGACGAAATACTAACAACAGGTGAACCAGTTACTGCCGGCTGATAAATCTTAAAATACCCGGATGCATGCAACATTGAAAGGAAGTAAACCATACCATTATAATAACGATAAGTGCCTGTTGGTGGTGATACATTCCATAACCGTTGTGTATAGGTAGTTCCTAACGTTGTATTAACAGCAAAAGCACCAACACCATTTGCACCAGCCATACCTTCAGAGTATGAACCCGAGGCATTTCCACCATTCCAGTCAAAATAACCGTTAGCAAAATTGTTACTTTGGAAAAAAGTTAACAAACGAGTCATCATGGCTACCTGATTTGCACTGTCGGTACGAAACCAGTTATAATCCATTCCAACATTCATAGCACAACGGATAGCATCGTACTGATAACGTTTGGAATCATAATCCGTTTTCCATGATGGCAAATAAGGTGCTCCGGCAAAGGTTGAGTAATCGGGAAACAATCCTGTGGTTGTGTTACTAGCATTTTTCAGCAACGTACGGGCTGCCGCAGGAGTTTTTGCAAGAGCTGTCTGATTTGAAGTACTCCATTTTGCCCAAAGTTCAAAGAATGCAGGTAAGTTATAAGAAGGATCGGTATATGTCCAGGAATCTCCGTATGGAACAAATGTCGCAAGATTTGAGGTCGTATTAAAATATGGATAAACACTACTTGCTCCTGTTTTGTTCATTATTTTTGCCAATATATCTTGAGCTTCTGATTCGTAATTATAGATACCCGTGCCATTACCCCAGCGATGTGCTGCAAAAAAAAGTGCTGTTATAAAATAAGCCTCACCATCCGACGCCGGACTATTGCCTTTTATCGAACCATCGGTATTACATTGCCAGGCAAAATAGCCGTAATAAGGACTTGATGAACCATATTGCATATACGTCTTTGCCCATTTCCATATCTTGTTGAATTCGGTCTGCTTGTCAAGCTCTACACAAATCATCATTCCGTAAGACATACCTTCGGTTCTCACATCACTATTGCCTGTATCATAGATATAAGCCATATCGGTTCCTACTTCATTGTATACCTTCGTACTTGATGTCACAAAAAAATGTGTCCAAATACTATTAATTTTGGTTTGAACCTCTGCATCAGTTTTACCAAGATATTCTTTAAATAGATTTCGGTACACTCCCGTATAGTAAGCACCGGTCTGTGCTTGTCCATGAATGACACTAGCACACAAACAAACTACGATACAAATTGTTTTTATAAAAGGTTTCTTCATAATTGTAATGTTTAACATCTATTTTACTTTGTACATATATCACATAATAATTCAAGTTAATACAAGGGAATCTACATTTTTACAAAAGAGCCACGTCCCCACTCCACGTTTATAGACACAATCTGTTTGTATACATTCAAAAGTAATTATTGGAAACGCAACAAAAGGTGTACATTTGATTCAAAAAAAGTGTTAAATATTCTCACAATAATAACCTAAAAATAATAATAATAATCTCACATTCTGCAAAAAATCATTAATTTAGTACAGAGAAGATACAGGACTGCCCGTTGGCATATATAATTAAATGTAATAATAAAACCATAAGATTATAAACCAAGGTAAAAGGTAGCAAGACAGCAACCTCACTCCCCTATAACTCTGAGTCAAAGTCATACGAAGTCTATAGGTTTTTTATTTGTCGTTCAAGTTCAGGACTCCGTTATTGAACTTCCGGAGTCCGTTGCCAGAGTTTTATGCTCCTTTTTATTGTGTTTACTTCATACATTTTGAAATAAACGGAAATATCCATTTTTTGCTTTTATTTTGAGGAAAAACATATAATTTTGTACCATTGTTATTAAAAACAATCAGGGCACATTCCTCTAACGGTTAGGAGGTCTGATTCTCATTCAGAAAATAGCAGTTCGATTCTGCTATGTGCTACTCAGAAACAAAAAAAAGTCCTTGACACAAGTATCAAGGACTTTTTTATTTACTGTTTTAATTTTTCAGCCATTGCTTTAGCCAGCATTAAGCATTCATTATATTTATCGGTTTTCAAAGCTCCTTTTTCTTCAATGGTTGGACCAACAATATCCCAACCGGTACTTTCTCCGAATTCTTCGAGCTTTTTAGCTGCTTTACCCGCCCAGCTGAACGATCCAAAACATCCATAGATATGATTCTTTATGCCAATTGCTTCAAGCTTCGAAACAAGAGCGTGCATGTTTGGATGTAGATCGAGATTATAGGTTGGACTTCCCAAAATCAAGCCTTTATATTTAAAGATATCCTTAATGATATATGATGGATGGGTTTTCGATACATCATATATTTTAATGTTTATAATACCTTGTTCTGATAATTCACGGGCTATGACTTCAGCCATTGCTTCGGTATTGCCATACATTGAAGCATAAGCTATCACCACACCCTGGTCGGTTTCATTGCGACTGAGTTTATCGTATAGCGAGATAAGTTTCCATATATTGTCATGCTTCTTTAGTATTGGTCCATGAGTTGATGCCACCATTTTGATGGGAACATTTTTGAATTTCTTTAACACAGCTTGCACCGGATTCGAAAACTTGCCCACAATATTGGAATAATATCGAATATACTCTTCGTCATAGAACGAAAGATTGAGCTCTTCGTCGGTAATACCACCATCAAGGGTTCCGAAACTTCCGAAAGCATCGGCACTGAAAAGGGTTTTATCCTTGGTGTCGTATGTCATCATAACTTCGGGCCAGTGCACCATTGGAGCCATGTAGAATTTAAGAGTTCGTGATCCAATATTGATTTCTTCGCCTTCCTTTACTTCTACAAGATTGTTTGTAATGCCATAAAAATTATTGAGCATTTCGAATGTTTTCTTGTTGCCAACGATCTGAACTTCGGGATAATATTTTTGAATAATCTGAATACCACCGCAATGATCGGGTTCCATGTGATTAATCACCAGATAATCGAGCGATCTGCCATTTAAACACTGTTGAACTGTAGCGAGATAATCCATTATCATGTTGGAATCGACGGTGTCGATAAGAACTGTTTTTTGGTCAGCTATCAGATAGGAATTATATGCAACTCCCGATTCTATTGGCCATATATTTTCAAAGAGATATTTTTTACGGTCGTTAACACCAACATAAAAAACATTAGGTCTTATTTGTGGAATTTTCTTTATCATTCTTTTTAATTTTATATCACAAAAATAGATTATAATCGAATATGGTCAAATACGAAAATCTTTCTATTTTTCAAAAAAACGATAAAAATGACACAATTATATCAAATGTTTTTTGCCGTTTGTTACTGTTTTTTCAAATAACATAAATACTTTTGTATACAATAAAATAAAAACGAAGATCATTCTTCTCATTGTTTTATTTATAAGCTAATTAGTAAATAAATACTTAAAATTTAATCTATGCAATACGGATATTTCGATGACGAAAAGAAAGAGTATGTAATTACCAATTTTAAGACACCGATTAAGTGGATTAATTATGTTGGTACATTAGCCTTTGGAGGTGTAGTAGACACCACCGGTGGTTCGATAATTTGTAAAGGTGATCCAGCTTTAAACAGAATCACCAAATACATAGCTCAGATGCCACAATCTGATTTTAAAGCTTCAACGGTATATATCCGTATTAAAAATGCCGATGGAACATACAATGTGTTCTCCCCATTTTTTACACCGACACTAAAAAAGCTCGATTCTTTTGAATGTCATGTAGGTCTTTCATACTCAAAATGGGTTGTAAAAGCTTATGGCGTTCAAACCGAGATTACTATTTTTGTTCCTCAAGGTGCACAAACATTATTGCAGGATATTAAAGTAACAAACATCTCGGGTGGCGAACTCGAAGTTGATGTTATACCGGTGTATGAATTTACACACTTCAATGCACTGATGCAATTGACTAATGCCGATTGGGTTCCTCAAACAATGACCTTGAATGGTTATAAAGAATCAACAGGTCATGTTGTCCTTGAACAATATGCATATATGAAAAAAGCGTATGCACTAAACTTCATGACATGCGACCGTCCGGTATCATCATTCGATGGCGATCGTCGTGTTTTCTTAGGCGAAAATGAATATGGATCATTTGCTAATCCACTTTCATTACAAAATGCAGAATTATCCAATTCAGAATGTGTACGCGGTGATAATGTCGGAGCATTAATGATACATCTTGGAACATTAGCAAAAGGAGCAACCGGACGAACCTGTACTCAATTGACACAAAAAGCCTCAATGGCGGAAGCTCAGGACGAAATTACAAAATATCGTAATCTTGCCAATGTTGACAAAGCATTCGACGATTTAGCTCAATGGTGGGATAATTATCTTACAGCAATGTATATCGAAACACCCGATGCATCATTCAACTCAATGATAAATGTACATAATCCACGTCAATGTCACACTACAAAAAACTGGTCACGTTACCTATCATTATATCAATTAGGTTTTGGAAGCTCTCGCGGCATCGGTTTCAGAGATTCGTCACAAGATTTACTTGGCGTTATGTCGCACATGCCTGAAGAAGCACGTGCATTGGCGGAAAATCTATTATCCGTTCAATTAGCCAACGGTTCTGCAATGCACCAATATTTTCCATTGACGATGGAAGCTAATGAAGGTGACTCACGCGAAGAACCTGAATCACCAAAATATTATGGTGATGACCACTTATGGATTGTACAAACCGTAGCTCAATATTTAAAAGAAACAGGTAATTTCAATTTCTTGAAATGGGAAATACCCTTTTATGATAAAAAGCTTGCTTTGGAAAAACGTGAAAAAGGTACCGTTTGGGAACATTTAAAACGGTCTATCAACTTTACATGGAACGACAGAGGACAACATGGATTACCACATCTTGGCTTTGCCGACTGGAACGACACCATAAACCTTGCAAAAGGTTCGGAATCATTATTTAATGCAAACTTATTTGGTAAAGCATTGATTGAAATGATGGGTATTTGTGACGTTATCGGAGAAACCGAATACAAAGCAACCCTACAATCGTATTACGACGAAATGAAAAAAGCCGTAAACGACTATGCTTGGGATGGCGAATGGTGGAAACGCTACTTTAAAGTTACCGGTGAAGCTCTTGGCTCAAATGAAAACAAACATGGTAAAATATTCACAAATGGACAGTCTTGGCCTGCAATTTCAGGTTTCGCTGAAGGAGAACGATTAATTCAAGCATTAGATTCAGTTCGAACACATTTAAATACAACCTTTGGGATTAAGTTGAGCGGACCGGGATATAACGGTTTCGATCCTGAATTAGGTGGCGTTTCGACTTATCCACCTGGAGCAAAAGAAAACGGAGGAATTTTCCTACATGCCAATCCATGGATGATGATTGCAGAAACAATTGCCGGTCGTGGTGATTATGCATTTCAATACTACAATCAGATAAACCCTGCATCGAAAAACGATAAATTAGATATTTTCGAATCAGAACCATATTGTTATCCACAAAATATTTTGGGAGATGAACATAAACAATTTGGAATGGGACGTAACGCATGGCTATCGGGAACATCATCGTGGACATACGTTGCAGGAACACAATGGATTGCAGGAGTTCGTCCAGCCTTAGACGGACTGATTATAGATCCGTGTATTCCTACAAAATGGGATGGATTGAAAATCACACGTAAATTCCGTGGAGCTATTTATAAAATAACAGTAACCAATCCGAAACACGTTTCAAAAGGTGTTGTAAAAGTTGTTGTTAATGGGAAAGAAATCCAAGGAAATAAAGTGCCGGTGTTTACTTCAGGCGAAATTATTGTTGAAGTAACAATGGGATAATATTTTGAAATTTTAGAAGAGAAAGGCGTTTCAGAAATGAGACGCCTTTTGTTTTATATCCAACACTCTACTTTAATTCACTAGTTTGAATTATGACACTACTATTTGTAAATTTCAATCTGTCGGAAGATAACTCTTTTGAATTTTTTATATATTGATTCTCAAATTGTTCCCAAGATTCAAAAAGGACCCGAGTTACTGCAAAATATGAAGATTGTCCATTTTGATTATCAATTTCATATTCGTCATCAATTTTTATTGGAGCTAATTTTTCTTTTACCAATTTTATGTACTGATTTTTGTAATAATTTACATCAAACGTCTTTCCCTCAAATTTGGGATACATTACTATGACTTGTAACATGCCAGCCTCCTTTTTTTGTAATTATCCTATATAGATTAAAATTAATATTCTTTTTTGTACCTAAACAAAAATAGCGTTCCTAAGAATAGCAATGTGAATATACAATACCGTAAATATCTATTATTTTAGTAAATTCAAACTGACAACTCTTTTCTTCTAGTAATATCTTTTATAAGGTTTAATAATTTAATCCGTATAATTTAATCGTTTTTAAAGGTTGTCTGTTAACCCAGATGTTAAAAACATTGAAATCGTCGAGTTCATAAAGTCGATTCATAAATATTTGCGTTTACGCTATCATGTGGGTTTCATATATTCTTTACTTAAATACTAAGTTACATATTATTTCTTGAAATATGTATAATAAAAGATGTCCTTTTTAAAAAGAATATAGTTCCCACAATATTGAGAAATACTTTGACGTATTCTGTAAAAATAAGATTTCAGAAACTTTTAAAACGGTGTTCTTTAATATATACTCTTTACTGGAAAGATCATACTTTCTTTCGAACGACAACAACTTGGTATAAGGTAGAAGCTACTTTGATGGGAAAAATGGTTGACCTGCTATAAAGACGATGATTTTTGGTACAGAGATGATGATTTGTTATATAGAGTTTATGATATTCGGGGACAAGCAAAATGTTCCTTACAAATAAAAGGCGTTCACTGAATAACAAATAGCGTCGTTTATACTAAAACAAAGGGTAATCTTATAAAAACAACCATTATCGCAACAAAAATATTAAAAGACTTTTCATCTACTCAATACTTCCATTCAAAGAAAACCATTTTATCACATAGGATGTTACACTATCGAGTGTTATACATCTCTTTTTGGACTATATTTTTTATGACTTATGACTTTGAGAAACGACAAAACATCAATCAAACAAAGTTTCGTCGGAATAATTTTGTTTAATATCGTAATAGATTATAATACACCCTAATCTTTGTTATCATTAACAAATTGTTTTTTTGCTCTGAATTCCCTTGGCGATATCCCCCCTTTCCTTTTAAAGAATTTCCCGAAGGCAGATTGATCTGAAAAATTGAGTGTTGTAGCTATTTGCTGAACGGATAACTCCTGTTTTTGTAGTAATATTTTAGCCTCACTGTAAAGTAATTGAAAAATCACATCAGAAACGGTTTGTCCGCTTAAACGTTTAATTATTAATGTCAAATAATGTGATGTAATATGGAGATTGTTTGCATAAAAATCAACAAGATGCTCTTTCTTGTAATGATCGACAAGAAGTTCAATGAATTTTTGGAAATATAACTCATCACGAGATGTGTTTTGAGAGTCATTGCTCGAAGGCTCATGTTCTATAATATTGCCCAAATCCAAAAAAAAGATATCTAATGTGTGCAGAATCATGTCTTTGTAGTATAGATGGTTTTTCGAATTTATAGTATCATCAATAAAAAGCAATCTTTTCCAAAGTAAAAGAGCATTCTCCTCTGTTAAAGTCAATAAAGGTATACTATGCATTTTTACACCATATTTAACCCGTTTATAAATCATGTTGGTTGAATACATTTCGTTAATATATTCTTTGCCAACATAGAGCATTACACAGTCGAAGTCATCACTTATATACTTTATATTCAAGAAGTGACCAAAAGATAAAAGAATAATAGCATTTTTTTTTACGACATATTCTTTAAAGTTTATATCTAAATTTATATTTCCATTTAAAACTAAAACGAATAAGGATGATTTCATATAAATGATAGCATTGAAATAATCCAAAAGTTGTGTCTTTTTTATAGAAACCACAGAAACGCTATTATTATACCCCGCATTTATTGTTGGTTTTTCAAATATTTCATAATCTGTTTTAATATTATTATAAGTAATCATTGTAACCTGTTAAAAAAAACATTTTTGAGTTATGATTACAAATATATTCAAATTAGACCAATTTTGTCAAAGAATGGAAGAATATATAATGAATGATTATATCGACTTTTGCACTCGACTTTTTTAATTACAATCATTATTATGCAAAAAGAAAATAGTTCATATCGTTTTATCTATTTATTGTCGATTTTAAATATTTATCCAAACAATCGTCATAAAATCTGAAGAGGTCTGCTTTTTTCTCCACTCAAATTTTAATACACATTTATTTTAAATAATTAATTACTTTATGCAAAAAGGAAAATATTTCTTGTTGTTTCTTTTTTTCTTTAACTATTTCAAAGCTGTACACTCACAATCTCCAGTAATTATGAAAGTTAGTCTGGACAGTTTATTCAAAATAGCAGAAAAAAGCAATCGAACCTTAAAAATTTCAGACTATAACGAAAGAATCGCGGCAGAACAAGTTATTGACGAAAAGAGCAAGTATCTGCCAGCATTTGATGTTTCAGCTTCGGCAAGTTATCTTGGAGATGTATGGATTGCCGACCGAAACTTCTCTAATGGCATAAAAGCGGACATGCCTCATTTTGGGAATAATTTTGCTATTGAAGCAACTCAGGTTATTTACGCAGGTCGATCAATTAGCACAGCTATAGACATTGCGGAATTAAATCAAACATTAGCGAACCTTGACAAGGCTAAAGATCAAGAAGATATTCGTTTTGTTATTGCCGGTTATTACTTGGAGTTATTGAAACTGAATAACCAGAAAAGAATATTAGCAAACAGTATCATCCAGACAAAAAGACTTCTGGAACAAATCAAAGCAAAATATGATCAGGGAACATCATTGCGGAATAATTCGACACGCTATGAATTACAGCTCCAATCGTTGAAACTGTCACTGTTTAAACTTGAAAACCAAAGAACCATCATAAACAATGATTTGGTAAAAACCTTACAGTTGCCTCGTGGATCAAAACTTGAACCTATGGACTCGGTAGCACTTGGCGAACAAAAGATTTTTGATGCACAACCATGGCAAGATTTGGCTACCGAATATTCACCATTGTTGAAACAAACACAAATTTGGATTAAACAATCTGAACATTATGAAACATTAACAAAATCAGATAAACTTCCACATGTATTCGCATTTGCAGGCGATAAATTAGATGGTCCGATTACTATCGAAGTTCCGCCTATTAATAAAAATATCAATTATTGGTATGTCGGTGTTGGCATTAAGTACAACATTGCTTCGCTTTACAAATCTAATATCAAAACCAGTATTGCAAAAATAGCAACGCAAAAGGCACAAGAAAACACAGATTTAGTGAAGGATCAATTGACTACAGATATTGATGCTGCGTACTTACGTTTTTTGGAGACAGAAAAGGTATACGAAACACAATTAAAGGAGGTTGATTTAGCTACAGAAAATTACACAACCACAAAAAATAGATATATAAATGATTTAGTGTTGATTACCGAAATGCTTGATGCTGAAAATTCGAAGATTGATGCTGAATTACAAGCTGCAAATGCACAAATAAACATTCTATTCCATTATTATCAATTAAAAAAGCTTACAGGTACATTATAATAAAACAATTTAATAAAAAGAGTTATGAAACATAAGACAAAAAAACTGATTTATAATATAGTAGTCATAGTGTTGCTTATCGTATGTATTTCATGGGTTTCATGCAAATTCATTCATTTAGGAAACGTGGAATATACTGATAATGCACAAGTAAAGCAATTAATCATTCCTGTCGATTCGCGAGTGCAAGGATTTATTAAAGAAATACGTTTTGAAGAATATCAACTGGTAAAAAAAGGTGATACATTGGCTATTATAGAAGACACCGAATTCAAATATCGTGTAGCACAAGCCGAAGCCGACTTTCAAAATGCTTGTGCGGGTAAAAAAGTAGTAAATTCATCGGTAAATATTGCAGAAAATAATATTTCGGTTTCTGATGCAAGTTTAGAAGAAGTGAAGGCACTTTTGGGAAATGCAGAGACTGAATACAAACGTTACAAAAACCTGTTGGATCAGAAGTCTGCAACACAACAGGAATTTGATGCCATTAATACAAAATATCTATCCTTAAAAGCGAAGTATGAAACGTTGGTACGTCAAAAAAAATCGACAGTATTAGTTAAAAACGAGCAAAATGTTCGATTATCTCAAAACGATGCATCAATAAAACTGACAAAAGCAGCTTTAGATTTAGCACGATTAAATCTATCTTATACCATTATTACAGCACCAACAGATGGCTATACGGGACGTAAAACAGTACAAGTCGGTGAATTAATTCAACATGGTCAAACCATTGTAGATGTTGTAGATAATAAAGAAAAGTGGATTATTGCTAATTATAAAGAAACCCAAACACATCATATTAAAGATGGGCAAATTGTAAATTTGGAAATTGATGCTTTGCCCGGTGTCATTCTAAAGGGTGTTGTAAAATCAATTTCAAATGCAACAGGTGCTAGTTTTTCAGTTATGCCACAAGATAATTCGGCCGGTAATTTTGTAAAAGTAGAACAACGTATACCTGTTCGTATTGAGTTTTCGAAAGAGAATAAATCTCAAGATATTCAAAAATTGAGATCTGGTATGAATGTAGAATGTGAAGTAATATATTAAGTTATGCATCACAAATCAGGATCTTTTACAATACCAGATATCCGAAATTTCGTCCCTGAAAAACTAAAACCTTGGATTCTTTTTTGTTTTTTCATAATCTACCAATTCTCAGGAGGCGTTTATCTGGCAGCCGTTTGTGAAATGTCAAGTTCATTGGCGTTGATGCAACAAGATATAATGATGGCCGGTTATGCTTCATTGGTTGGTCTGGCATTAACATTTACAATTATGTTTCGATTGAAATTCAGATTTCCACCAAAGACATCTCTTATTACAACCGCCATAGGATTGATATTTTGCAATGTAATCTGTGTGTATACCCATAACGTTCCTTTACTGGTTGCTATATGCTTTATAGCTGGCATCTTTCGTATGTGGGGCACATTCACTTGTAATAGTACTATCCAGTTATGGATCACCCCCAAACGTGAAATGCCCGTATGGTTTTGCTATATCCAATTATGTATTCAGGGCTTTTTACAACTTTCAGGATTGACCACCACTTATGTTACATTCCTTACGAAATGGGAATATATGCATTGGTTTATTATTGGACTATTATTATGTATAATATTGGTTACGTATAGTTGTTTTAAACATTATAGATCAATGCCAAAACTTCCACTTTTTGGTATTGATTGGCTTGGAGGTTTACTTTGGGGAATTACTATTATATGTATAATTTTTGTATTAAATTATGGTGACTATTATGATTGGTATCAGTCTGTTCATATTTGGATGGGAACAATCTTTGGTCTTTTAGCATTGGGACTGAATGTGTGGCGAACATCATTTATCAGGCATCCATTTATTGCAAATGAAACCTGGCGATTTCGTTCCGTATGGGTTACATTTATCCTTTTAATGGTGGTTGATATTCTTATTAGTCCATCACATAATTTTGAACACCTGTATACAGGAGCAATTTTGGGATATGATGCTCTCAATATCGTTTCACTCAATTGGATGATATTGCTTGGTACTTTATGTGGCACAATTTTCACCTTTCGCACATTTGTCTTACATAAATGGAAGTATAAAACAATGGCTTTGATTGGATTTTCACTTCTCGTTGGCTATCTACTAGTTATGTATTTCATCATCGATTATAATTTGCCAAAAGAAATACTTTATTTTCCACTTCTGTTACGTGGTACTGGTTATATTATTATTTCGATATCCTTTATTACTGCTCTTACGTCAATACCATTCACATATTTTCCACAAGCACTTACCATTCAGGGATTTATGAGTGCTTGTTGTGGCACACTCATTGGCGAGACATTCTTAGAACATGTCTATAAATATACAATGCATAAAAACATGATGTTACTTGGTGCAAATTTTGATAATGTAAATCCTGTTGTCAATCATGTTCCTTTTGAATCGTTGTTTAGAATATTACAACAGCAAGCCATGATTATGAGTATGAAGGAAATATATGGATGGTTATGTATCTTTGGCTTGTTCTGTATATTGCTGTTTTTCTTAAGAGAAAGTTCATTACGTCCAACAACATTACATCCGAAATTCAGTACCATCAGGCGAACGATAAAACAACAATTGAGATTTGAAAAAGTTGTAGAAAAAGAAATCTAACAACAAAAAAACTATTGAAATTGATTTTATCTACATGCAAGAAAAACTACTTTCGAAGAATCAAATAAAGGTTCTGTTTTCAATCATCAAGCATTAAATGCTTATATTCTAGGAGTATCCACAGGGAAGTATCCTTTTAGACAATTTTTATTCAATCGGAATTGTCATTCCGTCATACACAGCAATTGTTTCGGCGAATATGGATTTCGCCTCTTTTTCCAAAATTTCAGTATCTTTAAATCTTGCAGAAAAATGACCGATGGCAAGTCTTTTAACATTTGCTTTAAGAGCAATCGTAGCTGCCTGTTTTGCCGTTGAATGAAAGGTTTGTTTTGCTCTTTCCGATAATGCTTCAGAAAATGTAGCCTCGTGATATAAAAGGTCGGCACCTTCTATTATAGGTATTATTTTTTCATTATAAATGGTGTCCGAACAAAATGCAAATGATAGGGTTTTCGGAGGTTCATAAGTTAGTTCTTTATTGGAAATAATTTCACCGGTTGCTGTTACAAAATCAGCACCCTCTTTTATTTCTCTAATATCTTTTATGGAAATTCTGAAATGAGCAATACAATCAGGTTTAATATTGCGTTGCTTTGCTTTTTCCTGAAACAAAAAACCGAATGTTGGTATTCTATGTTTCATAGGGAATGCTGTAATTTTCATCATTTTATCTTCATAAATAATGGTTAATTTATCATCAATAAGGTGAAAAATGATATTATAAAGCATATCAGTTTCTACAAATTTCTTGTAAAAATCAATGACTTCTTGCATTTTTTGTGGTCCATAAATATGAATATCCTTTTTACGACCAAGCATATTAAATGTCGATAATAATCCAAAAATACCGAGATAATGATCTCCATGTAGATGTGTTATGAAAATGTGATTGATTGTTGCAAACGAAAATCTATTCTTGCGGAGTAGAATTTGTGTCCCCTCAGCACAATCTATCAAAAAAAACCGCCCATGCATTTGAAATACATGAGCGGATGAAAATCTTTCAGATGTTGGTAAAGCCGAATTACTTCCTAAAATGGTAAAAGATCCTTTCATTTTAAGGAATATAAATGAAGGGATTAATTACCTTCTTTCGCGATTAATTCTTCTGCTTTTTCAACGGAAGCCGTAATATTTAATACTGTATCTAACTGAGATATTGTAACTAATCGTTCTACAGCTGTTTGTAATCCAGTCAAAACAAAAATACCGTTAGCATTTTTGCAAAGTCTGTTAGCTACTAGTATTGCACTCAATCCAGAAGAATCGCAATAACGACATTGAGAAAGATCTAAAACGATGTTTTTCTCTTTGTTTCCTGAGACCAAAACCAATTCAGATTTTAGAGATGGTGCTATTTGCGAATCTAATTTATCGACAAGTACTTCAATTACTGTGTGCTTATCCTTCTTTGTTATTTTAAATTCCATACCGAATATTTTTTTCAGAAGTAAATATAGTGTAAGTTTTGATTTTATCAAAGCTTACACTATATTTTATTAGATTTTTTTATTATTCTGATTTTTTATCCATTTCTGTTTTTAAATCAGCAAGCCCAGCTATATCTCCAAACGTTGTTTTTTCAACATTATCTTTTGCTTTTTTTGCAGTTTTGGGTGCTGCTGCAGCTTTCTTAGCTTTTACTTCCGATTTTTTAGAATCTTCGTGAATGCGTGAATGCGAAACAAAGATTTTCTTTCCTTCTTTGGAGAATTCAATGACTTTGAAATCAAGTTTTTCTTCAATTTTTGCAGTTGTTCCGTCTTCTTTAGCTAAGTGACCTAATGTTGTGATTCCCTCAACGCCATAAGGTAAGGCTACAATTGCACTCTTTTCATTGATTTCAATGATTGTTCCTTCATGAATTGAATCAACAGTGAAGATTGTTTCAAAGACATCCCATGGATTTTCTTCTAATTGTTTGTGTCCTAGACTTAAACGACGATTTTCTTTATCTATTTCCAGAACAACAACTTCGATTTCCGCTCCAATTGATGTGAATTCACTTGGATGTTTTATTTTCTTTGTCCAAGAAAGGTCACTAATATGGATTAAACCATCAATACCTTCTTCAATTTCAACAAATACACCAAAGTTTGTAAAGTTACGAACGGTTGCTTTATGTTTAGTTCCAACTGCAAAACGTGTTTCAGTATTTTGCCATGGATCTGGTCGAAGCTGTTTCATGCCTAATGACATTTTTCTTTCTTCTCGGTCTAATGTCAATACAACAGCATCAACTTCGTCTCCTACATTTAAGAATTCTTGTGCACTACGTAAATGTTGTGACCAAGACATTTCTGATACATGGATAAGACCTTCAATTCCTGCTGCTATTTCAACAAAAGCACCATAATCAGCAATAACAACAACTTTCCCTTTTACTTTATCACCAATTTTTAAATCTTTATCCAAAGTATCCCATGGATGAGGCGTTAATTGTTTTAAGCCTAATGCAATACGTTTTTTCTCATTGTCGAAATCTAATATTACCACATTCAATTTTTGATCGAGTGAAACGATTTCTTCTGGATGTGTAATCCTGCCCCATGAAAGATCTGTAATATGGATAAGACCATCGACACCACCAAGGTCAATGAATACACCATAAGATGTAATGTTCTTAACAGTTCCTTCAAGAACTTGTCCTTTTTCAAGTTTAGAAATGATGTCTTTCTTTTGAACCTCAAGTTCTGCTTCAATAAGTGCTTTGTGCGATACAACAACGTTTTTAAATTCGTGATTGATTTTAACAACTTTGAATTCCATTGTTTTACCAACATAAATATCATAATCACGGATTGGCTTAACGTCTATTTGAGATCCTGGTAAGAATGCTTCAACGCCAAATACGTCCACGATCATACCGCCTTTAGTACGACATTTAATATATCCTTTAATAATTTCGTCAAGTTCAAGTGCTTTATTAACTCGTTCCCATGATTTTTGTGCACGAGCTCTTCTGTGTGAAAGTACAAGCTGACCATTTTTGTCTTCTTGACTTTCTACATAAACCTCAACTTCATCCCCAACCTTAAGGTCTGGGTTATAACGGAATTCATTGATACTAATGATACTATCTGATTTGTATCCAATATTTACAACAACTTCTCGTTTTGTGATTGCAACAACATAACCAGAAACAACTTCATTTTCGTTTATTGTTGATAAGGTTTTGTCGTAGATTTCTGTGTATTTTGCTGCTTCAGCAATAACTTCTTTACTTTTTTTGCCAGATTCGTATTGATCCCAATCGAATTCTTGTTTTTTAGACAATGCTTCAACAACGATGCTTGTTACCACATCGTCCGATTCACCAATGATTGTTTCATCATCGTCTTCATCGTCTTCTGTTTCATCAATTTCTTCATCATCAACGATTTCTTCGTCTGAAATTGGTTGAATTAATACTTTTTCATCCTCAAGCTCTTCCGCTTTTCCTGGAAATTGTTCTTTTTTTGCCATGAATGTTGTTAATTTTTAATTAATTAGTAGTTAGACATTATATTTGCTTAATGGGTTGTAAAATTAGGATATTTCCATAACATATTGATATAAAACAGAAAAATAATATCAATTTATTAGATAAAAATAGGAATAGTATTATTATAAATACTTTTTAATAATCGAATAGAGATGATCCTTCTCTATTGGTTTGGCGATATAGTCATCACAGCCAGCTTGTTTTACATTTTCTCGATCATTAGCTAAAGCATAAGCTGTTTGTGCTATTACTTTTACATTAGGACGTGTTTGTTTTATGATGCGTGTTGCCTCGTAACCATCCATTATTGGCATTTTTATGTCCATAAGTACTAATGTAATTTGTGGATACGTTGACAATAAATCGAGACATTCGATTCCATTCTTTGCTCTATATACAATAAGATTTGCATTTTCTAATATTTTCTTTAAATAGATAAAATTGGTTTCTTCATCTTCAGCAACAATAATTTCGCGGTTTTTCCAATTAAGAGCTTCTTGAGAGGTTTCTAATGTCTCCTTTATAATCTGGGTTCCAGGTACTACCGAAATCGTAAATCGAAATGTTGTACCTTCATTTAATATTGATGTCAACCATATTTTACCACCTAAAATTTCGACTAATGCTTTACAAATCGATAACCCTAAACCTGTTCCTCCGGCTTTTTTTGTCAGACTTGCTTCTACTTGTCGAAATCGTTCAAAAACGGATTCATGAAATTCTTCGGGGATTCCTATTCCTGAATCTTTAACATAAAATTCAATGAATGCTCCTTTATTTTCATAGCCTACGTCTATTGATCCTTTGAATGTAAATTTTAATGCATTACCAACCAGATTGGTTACTATTTGACGAATTTTTGTTTCATCTGATTTTATCCATAAATCGAATGGCGATACTTCATGAACAACTTGAATTCCTTTGATTTCTGCTTGATGTTTAAATGTCTGGCTTATTTCTGTTAATAAATTATTTACGCTAAAATTTTTCTCAGAAATGCGGACTTCTCCTGCTTCTATTTTTGAAATATCAATAATATCGTTAATGATATTGATCAGTTGTTGACCTGATGTGCTAATGATGTCAAGATATTCAATATATTCTTCTGGGGTCAAATCGGGTTCTTTTAGTAAATCAACAAAGCCAATTATTCCATTCATCGGGGTTCTGATTTCATGGCTCATATTGGCTAGGAATGCTGATTTTAGACGATCGCTTTCTTCTGCTTTTTCTTTTGCCTCTAATAATTCAGAGTTGATTTCTTTGATTCTCTGATTACTTTTTTCAAGTTCTTCGTTAATGAGACTATAATTTGTATTTTGTATTCTTAATTCCTGTTCGCGTTCTCGAAGTGCTATATCATCTCGTTTTCGTTGTGTTATATCAAGAGCCGTAAAAACTAATCCTTTACTTAAATCGCCTTCGAAAATTGCTGTTGAACTATATTGCACATTCATTATTGAACCATCTTTTTTTATCCATTCGGTTTCAACATTAAATGTTCCGGAATTTTCAATTACCCAATTTTGGTTATTTAATAATTTTTCATATTCCTCGGCTGATGAATAGAGTGACCAAACGGTATTCCCGACCAATTCTTGCCTGTTATAGCCGGTCATATCACAGATATATTGGTTTACGTCTATTATGGTTTTATCTTTTAGGGTTCCAATTCCAATGGGTGATACCTTTACGAGACTTCGCCAGTGAGCTTCTCGCTCTCTTACTTCGAGTTCTTTGTTTGTGATTAATGTAATGTCTCGAATAAGACCATCATACGATATTAATTTCCCATTATTATCGAAATGTAAAACAGGGGTATTGCTAACCCAACAAATAGATCCATCTTTTTTGATTAAACGGTGTTTGAATTGTTGTGGATCGATTCCTAATAAAATTTCTCGGGTTTTCTCTAGCACTAATGCTCGATCTTCTTCAACCACCATATCATACCAAAGAGAATCATCATTTGCAAGTTCCTCGCTTGTATATCCGGTAACGCCTAGACATGCCGGACCATGATATGTTTTAACAGCTTTGTTGTTTTCTACGGTTACGGTAAAAATATAATCGGTAACGGTTTCGGTAATTCGCCTAAATCGTTCTTCGCTATGAATGAGTGCTTCTTCTGATGTTCTTTGTTCGGTAATATCAATTGCAAATGCTATAACTCCAACAATTTCGCCATCGTTATTCGATAATGGTAATTTACTAATATGAACCCATTTTGTTTCTCCCGTTCCTATGGCTGTGTGTTGTTTTATAATCCCTTGTTTTGCAATACCGGTTCTTATTACTTCTAAATCATCATTGTATGATGTTTCTGCTTGATCTCTAGGATATAAATCGAATGAAGAACGTCCTTCAACTTGATCGGGAGAAACTCCATCAAATAATGCGGCTGCTTTATTTATTCGTAATATTGTGTTTTGGGTGTCTTTGTACCAAAACATAACTGGCGATGATTCAAAAATGGTTTCATAGAGTTCTATTCGCTGTCGTTGCTGACGTAAATCACGAACGATTCCTACGATTAACTCTTCGCCATCGAGCGTTGTCATTTTTCTATCAACAACTTCAACAAGGAGTCTGTAGCCATTACGATGAAGTATATGTAATTCGTAAAAAGAACTTGTTCCTTCGTTTTTTGCCTGATTTAAAGCTTCTTTAGCTTTTTCTACCTCCTCAAATGGATGTAAATCGACAAATCGTAATCGTTTTAATTCGTTAATATTAAAGCCAGCAAGTTTTATTGCTTTTTCGTTTGCATCAATTATATAACCTGTTTTAATATCGGCTATAAATGTGGCATCAATAGCATGATCAAAAAATATTTCATAAGAAGCCCCAAACTTTTTATAGTCTGTTAACTTCTTCTCTAATTCATTGACTTTGTTTTGAAGTGCTTCGTATGTGTCATTTTCGTACATGCCGATTATTTACAATTGGATACTGCAAGTTACATTTTTTTTGAATGATTCCTAAATATCGGAGGCTTATTTTTCTTCATCAGCCTGCCTTTTTCGCTCTATAGCCTTTATTGTGTAGTATTTCAAGTACTTTGTCACGGAAATCGCCTTGTAATATTATTTCGCCTTCTTTTGCGGTTCCACCAACACCACATTTGGTCTTAAGATATTTTGCTAATTCCGTCAAATCATCATTATTTCCTTTAAATCCGGTAATTAACGTAACGACCTTTCCTGCTCGCGATTTTTTATCAAGCAAGATTCGCAAATCTTGTTGCTTTGGTTGAAGTGTTTCTTCTTGCTCTTCGTTATTTTCTATTTTAAAATTTGGATTGGTTGAATAGACAACACTTCCCAATTGATCTTTCCAATCTTGCTTCATCGTTTGTTCTTTTAATCTATTACATTTCTGATATATTTCAATTTATAGGTATTCGATTGGTTGTGGATATTATAAACAGTATTGTTGTCGATAAATGCAAAACGGACAAAACTATCGGCATGAATTATTTTAAAAGGTTCAATAACAATACCTACATGACAAATTTGACCGTCATTATTTGCCATAAACGCTAGGTCTCCGGGCATTGATTGTTCCATATCGTTAATTATTTTGCCGATAGAAAACTGATTTTCGACTTCACGAGGTAATATAATATTGTTTTGTTTGTATACTATTTGTGTAAATGCCGAACAATCAACACCATACAAAGAACGACCTCCCCATAAATATGGTGCATTCAGATATTCTATTGCTTTTGAAATTACAGAATGACGAGTATTCTTTTTTATTGGAATACTCGTTCGATATTTCAATGAAAAGAGTTGATTACAAATGTCCATTTGATTCGACTGTGGTCCATTGAGATGTAATTCGCTACCAGGCATGACTCGCATTGGATGAGAATCGTTTCCTATTAAAATTTCGGAAATTGTATCCAAAATGATTGTTTTAGCTTGTTTTATAGTATTGTATTGGGTCGCATTAATTATTTGAAACATTTCGTTATTAATCCAGCCCTCTGTTCCATCGAAGTCAAGTTTTATTTTTGACCAGAGAGTTTCGGTTTGTAAAACGTTCATCATTTCGCCAAATAAAATCTGCGATTTCATTTCGCTTTGATGTCGAGGTTCATCTCTCACCGGAATAATTGCTGTTGTTGCTATACCAAACGACATATCTTAATTCTGATTTATAACTATTTTATTTTTCCAAAAACAGTTCCATTCGTTTGAATAGAGATTAATTCAACATTCTTTATTTCATTAATCAAGTCTTTTGAATATGGAATTTCAACTTTTATATAATTATTTGTATATCCGTGAACATACCCTTGATTGTTTTTCTGTTCAAACAATACTGGATGTACCGTTCCTAATTGTCTATTATAGAATGCTGATAATTTATGGTCTGATAGTTCGTGCAATCGCTTACTTCGCTCCGATTTTACCGTTTCAGGAACTTTAGGTTCTATTGCTATTGCATCAGTATTCTCTCGAGCAGAATAACTAAATACGTGCAAATAAGTAAAATCAGTTTTTTCTAAGAACGACAAACAGTCTTCAAAATATTCATTGGTTTCTCCAGGCGTTCCTACAATTACGTCTACTCCAATTCCACAATCAGGCATAACCGAACGTATTCTGGCTATTTTTTTTGAAAACAATTCAGTGTTATAACGACGTCGCATTAAACGAAGTACATCATCGCTTCCCGATTGTAGTGGAATATGGAAATGTGGTACAATTTTTTTTGATTGACTAATCCAGTCTATCATTTCGTCAGTCAATAAATTGGGTTCAATCGAGGATATTCGAAATCGTGGAATATCCACCTTTTCTTCTAATTTTTTAAGCAAATCAAAGAACCGTTTTCCATCTGAAGTCTTAAATTCACCAATATTAACGCCTGTTAAAATGATTTCTTTAATGCCTTTTTGCCCTATTATTTGTGCTTCATTTATAATAAAATCAATATTCGGATTCCGACTTTTTCCTCTTGCTAACGGAATAGTGCAATACGAACAGTTATAATCACATCCATCTTGCACTTTTAAAAACGAGCGAGTTCTACCGTCAACAGAAAAGGATCCTGCGTATTGTGTTACTTCGTCAATTTCGCACGAATATATTTTATCCAATGCATTTCCTTCTAGATACTTGACAATATTGAATTTTTCTTTTGTTCCTAACACAAGCGAAACACCATTTATTTTTGCAATTTCTTGGGCTTTAAGCTGTGCAAAACAGCCAACTACAGCTATTTTTGCTTCGGGCGACGTACGAACAGCTTTACTTATTGCTTGTCTGCATTTTTTATTAGCTTGTTCTGTTACCGAGCAGGTATTAATAACATAAATATCAGCTTGATGACTAAACGAAACTTGTTCGTATTTTTCTTTATCGAAAAGAGATGCAATGGTCGCAGTTTCGGCATAATTAAGCTTACAACCTAGTGTGTGGAACGCTATTTTTTGTTTTTGAACCATGATAAAACAAAACCTCGCTTTTGTTGGCGAGGTTTCGTTGCAAATATACTTAAATTTATTTACAATAAACTGCTGGCGATGTCGGCCAATCGGCTACGTTCTCCTTTTATCAGATTAACATGAGCAAACATATCTTGACCTTTCATCCTATCTGTAATATGTGATAGTCCGTTAGACATTGAATCTAGATAAGGAGAATCAATTTGTTGAATATCTCCGGTAAATACTATTTTTGTTCCTTCGCCTGCACGTGTTATAATAGTTTTAACTTCGTGAGGTGTAAGGTTTTGCGATTCGTCAATAATAAAGAATACTTTTGATAAACTTCGTCCCCTAATATAGGCAAGAGGCGAAATTAATAAATGTTGGTTTGCAAGCATTTGATCAATATTATGAACTTCAATACCGGTATTCTTAAACACTTGTTTTATGACCGTTAGATTGTCGAATAATGGTTGCATGAATGGTTTAATTTTGTCTTTCTCCCCTCCTGGTAAAAATCCCATATCTTTATCGGCGAGCGAAACCATTGGGCGAGCTAATAAAACCTGATCGTACATTTCGTTTTGTTGAATAGCTGATGCCAAAGCTAATAAGGTTTTACCGGTTCCTGCCTTACCGGTTAGTGCAATTAATTCTATAGCGGGATTCGACAATGCGTGAAGAGCTATCATTTGTTCCGAATTACGGGGTTCTATTCCGTAAACCTTGCGTTTGCTAATTCGACTAACAGTCTTTTTAAACGGATCGTAATAACAGACAACAGAACCTTTATCGCTTTTAATTATAAAATAATCGTGCGATTTAGGCTGGGGAAAATTGAACTCTGTAATCGGAATTCCTAAGCCTTTTTTGTCTTCATATAGTTTAACAATCAAATTATCGTTAACCCCTGATATTACTTTTATTCCTTCTTCAAAAAAATCAATATTTTCAACTTTATCATTTTCGTAATCTTCGGAATGAATTCCTAGCGATTTTGCTTTCATTCTTAAGTTTACGTCTTTCGATACAAGAACAACTCTTCGGTCTGGGAATTTTATTGTATATCGTTCGGTTGTGTTTAATATTATATGGTCTGGGATTCTTTCGGAAAAAGCTTCCCGAACTTTTCCATCAATATTACTATTTGTATCAATAAGTAATGTTCCTCGTCCTTCACCTAAATTTACTCCGGTTACAAACAAGTCATCATTGGTTAATTTATCTAGTTCGCGCACAAATTCGCGAGCGTTAAAATTAATCTGGTCGGAACCTTTTTTAAATTTATCAAGTTCTTCGAGTACGATGATTGGAATTACAATGTCATTTTCCTGAAAATTGTAGATCGCCCTAAAATCATGTAGTAAAATGTTTGTATCAAGTACAAATATTTTAGCATTTGATTTAACCTTTTGGGTCTTTGCTGAAGTGTCAGATTTCTTTGCCATAATGTATACTTTTGGAGGGTTTTACCTCAACTCAACGAAAAAGGTTTCTTCTAAAGTGACTATATAAGAAAGATTTTTAAAGAATTATTGAACAAATTGTTGTCTTAAATCTATGTATGTTCCTTGGATTAGAACTAGGCTATCACTAACAATCTCATTCCCATACCAATCAATCATTTGAATTCGCATTAAATTATCTTTCACTCTTTTTATGTGAAAACAGTTATGACTTTCTCTGTTTATGGGAAGCCATGTGGTGTCGTTCCATATCGAAAGCCTTTTGATTGGAGTGTTATGATTCACAACTATAACTGTAGCACGACCGTCTTGGTGATTTTTTTTAACATATAATTTTATTGATTTCGTATATCCGCAAGGAACAACCTTCCATTTAACGAGTGCTCGCCCCTTCCCCATATCTTCAACCTGGGCAAATGCTGCTTTACTTAAATCAATTTCGCCAAATCGACATCCAGGACATCGATCTTCTACACGAACGATAATAGTGTCTTTGTTGCCAATAACCTGTAAACAAGCTCCGCATAATGATGCTTTATCATATTGCTTTGTATTAACGGCAGCTGTTAATATTGGTTTTGTTGGTTGTAGATAAGAACAATTGCCGCTTCCTCTAAAATTGTAGTATGAAGCTTTGCCGTGGTAGTATCCAAGTGAATCTTGGGAATACAAAAGAGTCGTTAAAATAATAAAAATAACAGATAGTGAGGTCTTTATCATTTATTAGCGTTAAAAATTAGGTCGCAAGATACTTAAAAAAATGAGTAGACAATACTTTATTAATTAATAATTTGTTGATTAATGTATTATCAGACGGTTTTATATTGATATAAAAATAATGACGAAAACAATTGAATGCTTTAAGTTCGCGTTTCCTATTTTTTAAAAATCAAGAATATTTTTCAGCTTCTTATAACCAGCCTTGCTAACATTTAATTTTGCTCCCGTTAGGGTTTTTACAATAAAAGAATCCTTTTCATAAGGTTCAATCTGTTTAATTTGTTCAATTTTTACAATATACGATCGATGAATTCGTATAAAATGAGCAGGATTTAGGCTCATTTCGTAATATTTCATGGTTTGCTGTTTCAGAAATTTGCCATCGACGGTATATATCATCACATAATCATCTTGGGCTTCAATATAAAGAACCGATTCTATTGGAATGATTTTGATATTCGAACCATTTCGAATCACAATTCGATTGAGCGTTTCTGCATTTATTTGTTCACGGAGTTCTTCTATTTTTACAGGTGTTTTTACATCGGTTTCGATTCTTGCAATTGCCTTTTCCAGTGCTTTAGAAAAACGTTCACGCGAAAATGGTTTCATGAGATAATCAACAGCATTTCGTTCGAATGCTTTTATTGCAAATTCATCATGAGCCGTTGTAAAAATCACTTCGGGTTTTGAATCAATTAATTCCAAAACTTCAAACCCGTCAAGTTTGGGCATTTTAATATCTAGGAATAATAATTGAGGCTTGTGTTGCTGTATTGCTTTAATGCCTTCAAAGCCGTCGGCACATTCTGCAAGAATTTCAACATGAGGAAATGCTTCAAGATATTTTCTTGTTATTTGACGAGCCAATTCTTCGTCATCAACGATTACGGCAGTTATCATAATGGTGTATTTGAAATGGGGAAATATAGCAAAATGGTAAAATTATTATTCTCTATTTTTATATGGACAAGTTCAGAGGAGTTATACATTAGTTGCATTCGTTCTTTTATATTCGACAGTCCAATACCTTGACCTTTCGATGCAACAGATTCAGGATCAAAATTATTTGAAATCGAAAATGTAATATGGTTACTTTCTTTAGTTGCATTTACAGTAATCAAAGTTTCATGAGTGTTTTCGTGAACTCCATATTTAATTGCATTTTCGAAAAGAGGCTGAAGAATCATTGTTGGTACCAAAATAGTATTGCATTCGGGCGAAATATCAAATGTCATAGCAAGTCGTTTTCCAAATCGTATTTTTTCTATTTCAAGATATCGTTGAATGTTTTCAATTTCTTTTACAAATAATATTTTATCGTTGGGCTTATACTGCAATGAAAATCGTAGATAATCGGATAATTTGATTATCATTGATTGAGCTTTTTCAGGATCAAACATTGTCAGAGAGCTTATGGAATTGAGACTATTGAATAAAAAGTGTGGATTTATCTGTGATTTTAGACTTTTTAATTCGGCCTCTCGAAGTGATGATTTGAATGATTCTTCACGTTCTCGGTTTTCAATATTAGTTTGGTAAAAAATGAGAACATAATAAAACAAGACGATAATAATATATCCAAGATACCCCTGAACAATTCTTAGATACAAAAATTTGTTTAGAAAGAAATTGTATGAAATATTATTAGTTACAAAAATTGAGACTAATGGTCTACTTATTAGTAACCAAACGCCAACTGCAACTGTTGATGACACTAGGTGTGATATTGTAAATACTAAAATTGTATTTTTTTCAACATTGTTGTAGTACACCATAAACCAAATACTTAGACCAATAAATGCAAATATTGAGCAATATATAAGGCTATCAATTACAGCTATTATGTCGTCTAGTTTAAAAAAGTAGCGAAGTATTATATATTGGAGAATTCCTATAATAACACTTATTATAATGTAAATTAATAGATTAGTTCTTTTCGATAGTATAGGGTGAGTCATAATTAAAGCCTAAATTGAAGTTATTTCTCCGCCTCCAAAAATAGTAATACCCTTAATTATTAATGTTTTATCTGAGTCGTTACTGCTGATTATAACTCGTTTATCGACAAAACCGCCAAAAATAGAAACAGCTTCAACTCTTACATTCCAGTTGCTTGGAACAATAAGTTTACATCCGCCAAACCCAATAACGACTTCCAGATTATTTATACCTGGAGCCAAATCGGCTTTTGTTAGATTTATTTTCAATCCACCAAAAAAGGAAACAATTTTTCCACCTTCAAAATGATTTGAGTCGATTATTTTTTCAACGCCCGAGAAAAATAGAACATCTTCGATAAAATTTTCATGTATTTCCGATTTTTCAAATTTTTTGTTATTCCAGCAATCATCTTTCGAATTTTCGCTTTCTGTATAATGTTCTTGTTGATGCCAGTTGTTGTTTTTTGAAAAATGTTTGTGTGAATGTCTGTGAGTAATTACAGAAATTCCACCTAGAATGAATAATAAAGGTAAAAATACTTTAGAAAAATCTATTTGAACATTTGTGAACATTGGCATATAAAGCAGTATTCCAAAAACAAATAATACAACTCCCAAGAAAAAATGATTGCGTTTTGTAATGAAAACAACACCAAAGATGAACAATAAAATTTTTGGCGTAAAAATATAGCAACGCCATTCATTTGGGATGAAATTCATATTAAATCCCAAAAGAAGCAATCCTATTCCGATAAGTAGAAGACCTATAAACGCTCTTCTTAAAATATTTCTGATATCCATAATCTTCGTTATTTATTTATGGCAAATGTACTACAAACTAGACTTTCTTTCGAAGATAAAATCGGTAAATAGCCATTAAAATTGGGTGAACAAACTTTAGTCGGATATGGCAGTAGCCTTCTGCATAGCTAGTCTGACGGGGATGTGATGGGTGGGTGTGTAGAATAAAAAAAAATATAGGTAATATTTTGCATGTTACTGTATTTTTTCTTTATTTTGTTTTAATATTAATAATCTATAAAAATATATTTTATGAAAAGAAAAATTTTATTTATCATTCCTTTGTTTTCTTTGATGGGCTTCACATCATGTGTCGTATCACAGACCTATCAGATTACAGGAAATCCAATTGGGACAAAAACTGGTGTAGCAAAATCAAATGCTGTTGGTACAGGTGATTTTGGAATTCAAGCTGCTGCGAAAGCTGGTAAAATTACCAAAATTGGAGCTGTCGAAGTAACTCAAAAAGCTGGGTTTACAATTAAAACAATCACAAAAGTTTACGGTGAATAATCTTAAGAAAATTAAAAGTATGAAAAAAAGAATTTTAAATATGATTGTTGGTGTTGCGTGTTCAGCTGTTTTAGCTTCATGTGCAATAACATTACCAGTAGCCGTTTCTAACGCTCCAATTGGAGAAAAAAGAGGGGTGTCAACTACAACTATTTTTGCCGGAATTTATTTTAACTCAAATTACGGTGTAAAAGAAGCTGCAACTAAAGGTAAAATAACAGGACCTATTGCAACAATTGATGAAAAAACTTCAAATTATATTTTCTTTTTCAAAAAGGAATTAATCGTAACCTCTAAATAAAATTGACTATGAAAAAAATATTTATATATATTGGAATAATTGGTGCAATTGCACTTTCATCATGTAGTTCTACATATCCAGGAATTGCGACAAGTAATACGATAGGATCAAAAACTGGTGTTGCTGAACGTAGGGTTTTCTTAGGATTAGCCTTTGGTCATACTGATTTAGGTATAGCTACTGCGGCAAAAAAAGGAGGAATTGCAAAAGTTGCTACTGTTGATGTTTGTGTGAAACATGGATTAATCTCCACAACATATAAAGTAGTTGTAACAGGAGAATAATCTTTACTAATTTTACTTTACAAGAGGCTGTCTTTGGTTTAAGGTAGCCTCTTTTTTACTCACGAAAGCCGACTTTGTGTTATTTAAACTTATAACACGATATTTATTATTTTCGCAGGAATTACAATAATTTTTTTCGGTTGTTTCCCTTCAAGCCATTTGGAGGTTTGTTCATTAGTCATCGCTATCTTTTCAACTTCTTGAGCTGGAGTTCCTGCGGCTATTTCAAGATTGAAACGAACTTTACCATTGAAAGAAACAGGGTATTTTACAGTATTTTCCACTAAATACTTTTCTTCACAAAGAGGAAATTGTGCATCGCAAACGGTTGTTGTATTTCCAAGTTGATGCCATAATTCTTCGGCAATATGTGGAGCAAAAGGTGCTATAAGTATTACAATTGGTTCTAAGATTGATCGTTTATTACATTTCAAAGCAGAGAGTTCGTTCAAACAAATCATAAAAGCACTGATTGAGGTATTGAAAGAAAATGCTTCAATGTCGGACGTTATTTTCTTAATCGTTTTATGTACTATTTTTAACTCTTGGGATGTTGGCTCGGCAGACGAAACTGAACAAATATCATTGGTAAAAAACACATTCCACAACTTACGTAAAAATTTATGAACGCCCTCAATACCACTCGTATCCCAAGGTTTTGACATTTCAATTGGACCAAGAAACATTTCATACATTCGTAAAGTGTCGGCACCATATTTTTCTACAATCAAATCGGGATTAACAACATTGTACATTGATTTCGACATTTTCTCGACTGCCGATCCACAAACATATTTCCCATCTTCGAGAATAAATTCGGCATCGTTGAATTCTGGTCTCCAAGCTTTAAATGCTTCAAGGTCAAGAATGTCGTTTGTTACAATATTAACATCAACATGAATTTCTTGTGTATCGTATTGGCTTCGAATATTATAAGAAGCAAATGTATTTGTGCCTTTTATTCTATATACAAAGTTCGAACGTCCTTGAATCATTCCTTGATTAATCAGTTTTTTGAATGGTTCTTCTTTTGGTGTTAATCCAATATCAAAAAGAAATTTATTCCAGAAACGGCTATAAATTAAATGACCGGTTGCATGTTCATTTCCTCCCAAATAGAGATCGACATCCTGCCAATATTCAACAGCTTCTTTTGACACAAGAGCCGCATCATTTTTTGGATCCATATATCTGAAATAGTATGCACTGGAACCTGCAAAACCCGGCATTGTACTCAATTCAAAAGCATCGCCATCGGGTGTGTGCCAGTTTTTTGCACGACCTAATGGTGGCTGACCATCTTCTGTAGGCAAGTATTTATCGACCGAAGGCAACTCAAGAGGCAGTTTCGATTCATCAAGCATAACAGGTAGTCCGTTTTTGTAATATACAGGGAATGGTTCACCCCAGTAACGTTGACGGCTAAAAATAGCATCGCGTAAACGGAAATTTATTTTTACATTTCCTATTCTTTTTTCTTTAACGTATACTTTTGTTCTTTGAATGGCGTCGGGAACACTCAATCCGGTAATAAAGCCGGAATTAATTAATGTGCCTTCTTTCGAATCTTTTGATTCACTCCATGTTGTAGGATCGCTGATTTCTTCGCCAGAAGGAACTACTACTTGTGTTATTGGTAAATTAAAATATCGGGCAAATGCAAAGTCCCGACTATCGTGAGCTGGAACTGCCATAATTGCTCCTGTTCCATATCCAGCAAGAACATAATCGCTAATCCAAATTGGGATTTCTTCATTCGTCAATGGATTGATTGCATAAGCACCCGAAAATACACCCGAAATTCTTTTTACCTCAGCAATACGTTCACGTTGTGTGCGTTTTTTTGTTTCTTCTAAATATGTTTCGACTGCCGATTTTTGTTCAGCTGTCGTTAATTGTTCCACCAATTTGCTTTCAGGTGCAAGAACCATAAAGGTAACACCAAAAACAGTATCGGCACGGGTTGTGAAAATATCTAAAATGATATCTGAATTTTTAACCATAAATTTCATCTCTGTACCTTCGCTTCTACCAATCCAGTTGCGTTGCACCTCTTTTATGCTTTCGCTCCAGTCGATGCGATCAAGTCCGTCGAGCAATCGTTGAGCGTATGCCGAAATTCGCAAACACCATTGTTTCATTTCTTTTTGTTCCACAGGATGTCCACCGCGAACCGATAGTCCATCTTTTACTTCATCATTGGCCAAGACGGTTCCTAATGCAGGACACCAGTTTACCAATATATTAGCTTGATATGCAAGACGATACTGTAATAATATTTCTTGTTGTTGTTCGTTGGAAAACGAGTTCCATTCCTTGGCTTCAAAGATTCCTGATTGATTATTTGCTGCATCAATAGAAGTGTTTCCCTCGGTTTCGAATATTTTAATTAAGTTCGAAATAGGTTCAGCTTTTTGAGTTTTATTATTGTACCAATGGTCGAACATTTTTATAAATGCCCATTGAGTCCATTTGTAATATTTAGGTTCGCAAGTACGAACTTCGCGACTCCAATCGAATGAAAATCCTATTTTATCTAATTGTTCGCGATAACGAGTGATGTTTTCTTGGGTTGTTATTGCCGGATGCTGACCTGTTTGTATTGCATATTGTTCGGCAGGAAGTCCAAACGCATCATATCCCATTGGATGCAATACATTAAAGCCTTTCATACGTTTGTATCGTGAATAGATGTCGCTTGCTATATAGCCAAGAGGATGTCCTACATGAAGTCCTGCACCGCTGGGGTATGGAAACATGTCAAGTACATAATATTTTGGTTTTGATTTATCAATTTCTACTTTATACGTTTTGTTTTGAGCCCAATACTGACGCCATTTTTGCTCGATTTCCCTGAAATTGTATTCCATAGATTTGTTATTTAAAATGAATGGCGAAATTACTAAACTAATGCTTATTGACAAAATAAGATTGAATTTAAAAAATCACTTTCACCATTACACTTCTAGCTTTTTAGAACAAAACAAAATCCACCCCAGAGTATGGGAAAACGATATTGAAAGAGTCTTGATTTTCTTGATTTTCTTGATGTAATCCGATTAATCGATCTCACGATCTCTAAATCCAAGCAAATATAATATACTATCCAATCCAAAGGTTGAAATAGCATGATCGGCCGATTTCTGAACCATTGGTTTGGCATGAAACGCAATTCCTAGCCCGGCAATACTAATCATTGGCAGATCGTTAGCTCCATCACCAACGGCAATAACCTGTTCGAGGTGAATATCTTCTTTAAAGGCAAGTTTTTTTAGTAATTCAGCTTTCATTTGTCCATCAACAATTTCACCAATATAATTTCCGGTGAGCTTTCCGTCAACAATTTCCAATTCATTGGCATAAACATAGTCAATACCCAACATGGTCTGTAAATATCGTCCAAAATAAGTAAATCCTCCTGAAAGTATTGCTGTTTTGTAACCATATTTTTTGAGGTTACTGATTAATCGGTGGGCTCCTTCGGTGATTGGCAGACTGCGGGCTATGTCGTGCAGTACATTTTCATCAATTCCTTTGAGTAATGCTATTCGCTGACGAAAGCTTTCTTTAAAATCAATTTCGCCACGCATAGCCGATTCTGTAATCTCGGAAACCCGTTGTTCGGCATGTGCATATTTTGCTAATTCAACAATCACTTCTGTTTGAATAAGGGTTGAATCCATATCGAAACAAACGAGTTTACGATTTCGTCGGAAGGCATTATCGAACTGGAATGCGATATCAACACCTATTCGTTTTGATACATTAAGGAAGTCAAGCTTCATTTTATCTTCATCGACAGGGGTTCCACGTACCGATAAATCGACACAGGCTCTTCGATGAGCTCCCAAATTTTCTTCATGGAGACTTCGACGTCCGGTCAATCGTTTAATGTTATCAATATTCAGTCCTTGCTCTCTAATGATGGAAGTTACAGCTGCAATACTTTCGGCTGACAGTTGACGACCTACTATTGTAACGATATACCTTTTTTTACCTTGCGAATTAACCCATTGTTCATATTCATCGGCAGGTATTGGTCTGAACTTAGCCGACATTCCCATTTCATAGGATTGAAACAACAAGTCTTTAAGTATTGCCGAGGTTTCAGAATCGCCTTCAGCAAGAAACAATATACCAAGTGATAAATTATTATGAATGACTGCTTGTCCAATATCAAGAATTGTAGCATTATGTTTTGCTAAAATATTTGTTAATGCTAATGTTTGTCCCGGTCTGTCTTCTCCTGTAATTGTAACCAATATTACTTCGTTTTGATCCATCTTTTGTATATTCTTCTGTTTATAATTTCGCATCAAAAATACAGAAATAAAATATTGAAACAGTTTCATAATGCTGTTTTTTCATGTGTTTATATTTTATTGTTTTTTAAAGGTCACATGAAATACGCCTTATTATCATCCTCACATAGAATGCAAGTTTTGCTCATAGCTACTTCATCAGCATATAATTTTTCTTATAAAAACAAAAAAAGCCCCGCTTTTAATAAGAGCGAGGCTTTCAAAATCTGTTTATTTATGATTATTTGACTTTTGTTACATTAACACTTTCAACAAAACTGTCGAGCATTTTTTTCGAATACTCCTCAATAAAGATGAAATAGTATTTATATTTCAAATCTGTTTCCTGTAATTTGATCCAAGGTTCTATTGGATTAAATTTCGCATCCTGAATATTAAAACGAATAATTTCAACGGTTACCTTACCATTAACAATTTCAGTATTCACCGTAAACTTTAAACGTCCATCTGTAGGTTGGTCTTTTCCTTCTTTCAAGCCAAGAAGATCGCACTCTGCCCTACCCGTTATTTTTTTATTTGCCACACAGTTCTCACTTTGTATACGCATACTTTTGTTTTCTGTTTTATACCAGTGTACAGCACGTTTATAAAGAATACTATCGGGCAGATCGGATGTAAACGATGTTGTATAAAAGACTTGCTTTGTTTCTTCTTTTATGGGAATATTTGCCATTGGCATTTTCTTCACTTCGCTTTTTGTTTGAGCCAAAAGTCCCAAACCGGAAATAAGTAAACAACCTAAAAAGATACTTTTCTTCATTGGATTATAGTGTTATGTTTCAAAAACATTTTGTATTTGCTCGACAGTACTTTATAAAATAGTATTATTCCCTTTTATAATCGTAAAATTTCTGCCCCTATAGCATTCAGACGTTTATCAATATCCTGATACCCACGATCAATTTGTTCTATATTATGAATGGTACTAACCCCCTTTGCCGACAATGCTGCAATAAGGAGAGCAACACCTGCCCTGATATCAGGACTGGTCATATTGGTTGCTTTTAGTGCATTTTTGCGACCCAAACCAATAATTGTAGCTCGATGCGGATCACAAAGAATAATCTGACTTCCCATATCAATCAGTTTATCGACAAAGAACAAACGGCTTTCAAACATTTTTTGATGAATCAAAACGCTACCTTTTGCGATAGTTGCATTGACAAGTAAAACGCTGAGTAAATCAGGTGTTAACCCTGGCCATGTGTGATCGCTCAATGTCAAAATAGAACCATCGATAAACGTTTCTATTTCATAGACATCCTGTGATGGTATATAAATATCATCACCTCGACGTTCAAGCTGTATGCCGAGTTTTCGAAATGTATCGGGTATATTTCCTAAAGAATCGTACCCTGTATTTTTAATAGTTATTTCGGAGCTTGTCATTGCTGCCAGCCCAATAAAACTACCAACTTCAATCATATCGGGCAAAAGTGTATGTTCGCACCCTGAAAGTGAAGTTACGCCTTCTACGGTTAACAGATTTGATGCAACTCCCGAAATTTTAGCACCCATTCTATTGAGCATTTTGCAAAGCTGTTGCACATACGGTTCACAAGCTGCATTATAAATGGTTGTTGTTCCTTGAGCAAAAACAGCAGCCATAAGGATATTTGCAGTACCGGTTACCGAAGCTTCGTCAAGAAGCATATATGCACCTCGCAATTTTTTTGCTTCAACAGAAAACCACTTATTGGAATCATCATAAGTAAAGGATGCTCCAAGCTTTTGAAATCCGGTAAAGTGTGTATCTAAACGACGACGACCTATTTTATCGCCTCCTGGGCTTGGAATAAAGCCACAACCAAAACGAGCCAACAACGGTCCTATTATCATTATAGAACCTCGAAGACTTGAACTTTGTTCTCTAAAAGAAATTGTTTTTAAATATTCAAGATTAACATTTTTTGCTTGAAAAGCATAATCCGTTTCATTGAGTTGACGAACCTCAACCCCCATATCCATAAGCAATTCTATAAGAACCTTTACGTCACGAATTTTCGGAATATTTTTTATTATAACAACCTCATCGGTAAGCAAAACGGCACAAAGAACTTCCAATGCTTCATTCTTGGCTCCTTGCGGTATAAGTTCTCCTTTTAGGTGCTTTCCTCCTTTTATTTGAAAGACTCCCATGATACCTTATTTCGATCTTTTATTGTTTGATCCTCCGTATTTTTTGCGGTTATCATTACGTTTGTTATTTTTTTCATTACGAGGATTGTTCATTGGCTGATTTGGAAGCATATTTGGTGCAACATAAATTCGAACCGAAGTATCTATCTCTAATTTTCCTTGCGACATTTCTATAAAATCTTTATAGATAATATCATCATTAACGGTATTCATATTCCAGGCAATGTATTGCTTTTTCATATAATTGGCAATGAGCTGCACGAGCCAGCGTTTTTCATCACCATCTTCAAGCAATATTGCTTTTTTTATTAGTTCTTCGGTTATTTTTCCATAATGGCGACGTGTTATTTTGTTAGTACTATACACCGGCAAATCTAACTTACGTTGTGTTTCTGGACGATTTATGGAAAAAGGATATTCGATATCAAGCTTATAATTTGTCATTAAGGCCAAATGATCCCACAACTTTTGCTTAAATTCTTTGACATCACGTTGCGAAGGTGTTGGAGTAAGACTTGCCATCACACCGATTAATTCGTAAGCGGCTTTGGTTCTCCGTTCACGATCTTCGATTTTAACAAGATAATTCGCCATTTTTTGGATATTACGTCCATATTCGGGCAAAATCAATTTTTCTTCCGTGGTGTTGTATTCCATTAAATACATGAACTATATAATTTTATATGAATATATTAATCTCAAAAACGTTCTGTTTTTTGTCAATCGAAAGACCCGAGAGTATTGTTCCTGCTTTTGTTGCTTAGCTATACTAAACATTTTTATCTTTTGATTTTCGTTTCTTGCAAAACGAACCGACTTTTACCATCATTTATGGTCTTGCAAATGTATTAAAACTTTTTAATTCCCAACCATCGGAATCATACATTTAAATTGGCAATTTTACCCAATTTTATTTATTCCTTATCCGTTGATAATTTTCAACTTAGCGAACTTCATCAACAGTGTTTTTGCTCCAAAATTCACAAATGAAATCACCACCCTATCTTTTTCAATTTCAGCTATTGTTCCCATACCGAATGTTGCATGTTCCACGGTCATTCCCTGTTTTAGATCTCCTGAATTACTTGATTCAAAAACTTCGGATGATGCTGTTGTTTGAACCTTTTTAAAATTGGCTAAAGGAATTTCCTTCTTAAAACTCGCAAATCGAGCTTCTTCACTATTTTTAATAAAGGCCTGCTTTGCAATAAAGTTTCCCGACATTTCACTTAAATCGAGATAATTGGAATCTATTTCGCTGATAAACCGACTGGGCGAACAATTTGTAAATTTCCCCCAATGACGACGAGTTTCAGCATACGAAAGTGTTGCTGTTTTTTCTGCTCTGGTCAATGCAACATAAAACAATCGACGTTCCTCTTCTATATCTTTTTCGCTACTCATTGACATTTGCGATGGAAACAGATTTTCTTCAATGCCAACAAGAAAACAATGTTTGAATTCCAATCCTTTAGCAGAATGCACCGTCATAAGAGTCACTTTATTATTTGAATCTTCACCATCGCTTACATCAGTCAAAAGGGCAATCCTTTCAAGGTATTGAATAAGTCCATTTTCTTCTTCTGTTTCCGTAAATTCTTTGATTGCATTCAACAATTCCTGTACATTTTCATAACGAGTTTGTCCTTCAACCGATTTGTCTTCGGTCATCAATTTCATGATACCCGATTTTTCGAGTACATCGACAGCAAAAGTATATGCATCGGTAATAGTTATCGAAGTAGCTAGTGTTTGGATCAGATGACGGAACGATGCAATTTTGGAACATGTAGCTTTAGAGATAACCTGCACACAATCTTCAATCCGACAAACCACTTCCCATAGTGGAACGGTATTGTTACGGGCAATTACCGTCATCTTTTCTATAGTTGTATCGCCAATTCCACGAGCAGGATAATTAATTATTCGTGTTAATGCTTCTTCGTCTTTTTGATTAATGACTAACCGGAAATAGGCTACAATATCTTTTATTTCGGCACGTTGAAAAAACGAAAGTCCTCCATGTATTTTACAGGGAATTCGCATTTTATTCAAAGCCTCTTCCAACACACGACTTTGTGCATTGGTGCGATAGAGAATTGCAAAATCATTGTATTTCCATTGTCCCGTTTTGGTTTCTGCTGCTATTTGCATTGCAATACGGAATCCTTCTTCTGTTTCCGAAGAACATTTCAAGACTTTTATTCGATCTCCTTCTTCGTTTTTCGAAAAGGTATTTTTTTTAATCTGCGATTTATTCTTCTTTATAATACTGTTTGCGGCATCAACGATTATCTGTGTAGAACGATAATTTTGTTCGAGCTTAAACATCTTGAATTGTGGATAATCGTTCTTAAAATTCAGGATATTTTCAATTTTTGCTCCCCTGAAAGAATAAATACTTTGAGCATCATCGCCAACCACCGTCAGATTTTGATGGCTTTGCGATAATCGTTTCACAATCAGATATTGCGAGAAATTTGTATCCTGATATTCATCAACCAAAATATAAAGAAACTTTTCGCGATATTTGTCGACAATCAACGGATTATCTCTTAACAATATGTTGGTATATAAAAGAATATCATCAAAATCCATGGCATCGGCCTGACGACAGCGATTTTGATAAACAGAATATATTTTAGCAACTTCAGGTCGTTTATGAAACCGATCGTTTTCCATATATTGCCTATTGGTCAAATACCCTTGAGGTGTCACCAGATTATTTTTCGCATTCGATATTCGTCCTAAAACATCTCCCGGTTTATAATGATCTTCTTCCAGATGCATTTCCTTGACAATCTTTTTAATCAGACTTTTGGAGTCGGCAGAATCATAAATAGTAAAATTTGACGAAAAACCAATTTTATCAGCTTCGAAACGTAAGATTTTTGCAAAAACAGAGTGAAATGTTCCCATCCACAATCGTTTGCTGTTTTCTTCGCCAACCATTGCCGATATTCGCTCCTTCATTTCATTGGCTGCCTTATTGGTAAAGGTAAGCGATAATATATTGTATGATTTTATACCCTTTGCCAACATATAAGCAATACGATGAGTTAGCACTCGGGTTTTCCCTGAACCGGCACCCGCAATCACAAGACTAGGTCCTGAAATATTCTTAACAGCCTCTTGCTGAACCGGATTAAGTTTTGAAATAAGATCGTCGGATGAAATCATACATTCTTTTTATTCTTCGCAAAGGTAATTTTAAGATAGTCGATAAGGAAGTGTATGCATTTTATTTTATTAACAAAATCAAAAAAAAACGCCCTGCCAATATTTGAATGCTGACAGGGTGTTTATTAACAATATTCTTTTAAAGCGTAATTGAGAAGGCTGATAATGATATAAATTCCTCGATTCGTCCTTTTATGTCCGAATCCTTTAAATTTTCTATACGTTCTGTTCCAAATTTTTCAACACAAAATGAAGCTACAGCAGAGCCTGCTATAATGGCATTTTTCATATTATCGAACGATATATCGTCTGTTTTTGCAAGGTATCCGATAAATCCACCGGCAAAAGTATCACCCGCTCCTGTTGGATCGAACACTGATTCAAGAGGTAGAGCTGGTGCTGAGAATACCCGATCGTTGCTGAATAATAAAGCCCCATGTTCTCCTTTTTTTATAATTAAATATTTTGGTCCCAGGTTTAGTATTTTCTTTGCAGCTTTCACAATATTTTTTTCGCCCGAAAGTTGTGCAGCCTCTTCATCGTTGATTGTCAAAACATCAACCATCGAAATTGTTTTCAATAACTCATCAAGCATTATATCCATCCAAAAATTCATTGTATCCATCACAATTAATTTCGGACGTTTCATTAACCGTTCAATAACCTGACGTTGAACAACCGGCGATAGATTTCCAAGCATTAAATATGAACAATTCTGATACGATTCAGGAATAACTGGATCAAAATCACCAAGCACATTAAGTTCGGTAATCAAGGTTTCGCGGCTATTCATATTTTCATGATACTTGCCCGACCAAAAGAATGTTTTTCCATCGTTTTTTATTTGCAATCCCATAGTATCAACACCATGAACCTTTAATTTTTCGATAAATGATTGAGGAAAATCATTTCCAACAACGGCAACAACTTTTGGATTTTTTACAAAATATGAAGAAGCAAAACAAATATAACTACCTGCACCTCCGATAATTTTGTCTGTTTTGCCATACGGAGTTTCAATTTTATCAAAAGCAACGCTTCCTACTATAACTAGACTCATTTTTAAATAATTTAATTTTTCTAATATTTTTTTTGCAAAGGTATTGTTTGTTTTTAATTTTCCTGTATCTTTGCACCGTTAAAATTCCTTGGTAGCTCAGTCGGTTAGAGCACCTGGCTGTTAACCAGGGGGTCGCTGGTTCGAATCCAGCCCACGGAGCAAAAAGGCAAGCAGAAATGCTTGCCTTTTTGCGTCTTAATTCAAAGCCTTTTTTGATTACGTTTATCCCTAATTAATAACAAAAAAAATAATACTTAAAAAATCTATGGGAAATACAATCTATTTCAGATGTTTATCGGTCTTGGCATTCTTTTTTGCCTCTGCAACAATTCAAGCTCAAATAAAAAATGAAGCATCGACTTCAAATCTAATTACTGGGAAATATTCAATACCCGATTGTCCTGAATGGGTCAATCATGCTGTTTTTTACCAAATTTATCCCCAGACTTATTATGACTCTGATGGTGATGGTATTGGCGATCTACAAGGTATAATCAAAAAACTTGATTATATTAAAAGTTTGGGGGTTGATGCAATTTGGATCAATCCATTCTTCGAATCTCCATTTTGTGATGCAGGATACGACATTTCTGATTATTACAAAGTTGCACCTCGATATGGAACAAACGACGATGCTAAAAAACTTTTTGAAGAAGCCCATAAAAGAGGATTAAAAATACTATTTGACTTCGTTGCCAGTTATACTTCAATGGATCATCCTTGGTTTAAGGCTTCGGCTCAACAAAAAGAAAATAAATATTCCAACTGGTATATCTGGACAAATAATATTTGGATGAACCCTCCTAAGGAATATCAAGATGCATTCATTAAAGGTATGGGAACACGCAACGGTCAGTATATGCGTAACTTTTACTATTGTCAGCCGGCTCTGAATTATGGATTTGCCTTACCCGATAGCTCTCAGAAATGGCAACTTTCAACAAATCATCCGGATGTAATGTCTATGCGTGAAGAAATGAAAAATGTGGTTCGTTATTGGTTACATCTGGGGGCCGACGGCTTCCGTGCCGATATGGCCGGAGCTTTAGCAAAAACAGCTAATGTTGAAGGTAATGAACAATTTTTCAATACACACGAAGATGCTACAAAAAAGTTTTGGCAGGAAATTCGAACCATGGTAAAAAAAGAATATCCTCAAAGTTTCATGGTATCGGAATGGTCTTATCCGGTAGCAGCTCTCGATGGCTGTTTCCATGCCGATTTCTTTCATTGGTTTGACGGATATAACGACCTTTTCCAAAAAGAAAACTGGCGTATTCTCAATGGATATTCAGAAGGACACAGTTATTTTGATGTTGATGGGAAAGGAAATATCAAACATTTTCTCGACAAATTCATGGAACAATACATTCCAACAAAAGACAAGGGTTATATTTGTTTACCTCTCGGCAATCACGATAATGCACGATTAGGAAACAAAAGAAGCGACGATGACCTCGAAATTATTTACGCTTTTGGATTAACGATGCCCGGAGCTCCTTTTATTTATTACGGAAATGAAATCGGCATGAAACAATTACCAACCGATTGGCCTCAGGTGGAAGGAGCCTATCGTCCTAGAAACGGTGCCCGGACACCGATGCAATGGAATAGTGGTAAAAATCTGGGATTTTCAACAGCATCACCCGAAAAATTATATTTACCTGTCGATACTGCCAAACGAGCTCCGAATGTTGAAGATCAGGAAAGAAATCCAAATTCATTACTAAATCGTACCCGTAAGCTGATAAAATTAAAACATACAGAACCTGCTCTTGCCGATTATGCTGAATTTATACCATTGTTTGCGAAAGAAAATACATATCCATTTGTATATGCCAGATCGAAAGATAAAGATGTTGTTCTCGTAATGTTAAATCCATCCGGAAAAACAGTTAATGCCGAATTTGATTTAAATGTGGACTATAAAAAAACGGTAACATTATCCGGTAAAGAACTGAAATTAAAAAAGAACGGCAAGAGAATATCTATTTTAATGCCCGGTCAGACATATTCAATTGTTAGGTTGGAATAATTATTTGAGATTCGTTTAAAACATTACGCATAAAAGAACTACAAATCAGATACCATAGATTCAACCTTCCCTTTTAATGGGGCTAGTTCGGTTTCAATTGTAGCCCAAATTATTTCATCATTAATTTGGTAATATCCATGCACTAAAATATGACGCATCCCTATTATTTCAGTCCATTCGACGGTTGAATTATGTTGCTTAAACTCTTTGGTAAGTATATATGCGGCTTCTCCTACAATTTCAAGATTCTTTATTATAGCGAAGCGTAGTATTTTATCCTGTTGATATGTTTCAAAAGATTTATTTTCAATGAATTCAAAAATATTGTCAATTGCTTCTATTATATGCAAAAGCCGTTCTTTATCACGAAGTTTTTCTCTCATATATCAATAATTTTTCTTGTTCGGCACTTTTATAGGCAAACGGTTTCAATTGCCCCTCTTCCACTAAATCTATTTTTTTCCCTGTTATTCGTTGAAGATCATTTACAATTCTGACATACGTAAATAAAGTGATCTTTGCATTTTCACTAAAACTTACCAATATATCGATGTCACTGATAGGAGTTTCCTCATTACGGGCATACGAACCAAACACCCAAGCTTTTTCAATTGGCTGATTTGCAAAAAAATCCGATATTTTTTTATTTATTTTTTCAGTCATAAAACAATTATAATTGCGTAAATGTAATAGATTTCTTTCTCAAAAGCCAAAGAGGTATTCAAAAAATGTAACTATAGACCAACTTGAATGACAATGACAGGAATATCCTGAATGGTGATTGCAATATTTTGCTTTTGTCTTCTTTGAATTGCTTTCCGACTCAAAAAGTCTTCAGGAGAATTAATGGAATATTTGGAATTATTCTTATCGGTGAACGAATCTCGATATCTGCCGGTTGTTTGAGAAAATAATATCCAGGAATTGCAAAGAATTACTATAAGAGAAAATATACGTTTCATATGCTGGATTTAATGAGCTTTCAAAATTTCTTACTAGTTCAATTATCTACTTCTTTTATTATGACACTTTTTTTGATAAAAAAGTATTTATCTATATAATTTTTCTTGTAGAACATGAGAAATGAATATAATATTTCCGATCAAATATCGCTTCCACATTCGTTTAGGTTCTTTAATCAAACGATACAACCATTCCAATCCTAATCGAATCATCCATTGAGGGGCTCTTTTAACAGTTCCAGCATAAAAATCGAATACTGCACCTATACAACAAACATGACCGACCTGGAGTTGGTTAAAATGCCGATATGCCCATTTTTCTTGTTTAGGAGCAGTCATGCCGACGAAAAGTACATCCGGACAAAAAGTATTTATTGCTTGAATCATATCCTTATTCTCTTCTTCTGAGAATTCGGATTTATAGAGTGGTGAATATGTTTCAACAACAATATTGGGATATTCCTGTTTCATTTTCTCTTTTATTGTATGTAAAATGAATTCACTACTTCCAAGGAAGAAACATGTTCCTCCCGTTTTTTGTAGTTGATTCAGTTCATAATAAAACAAATCTGCTCCGGCAATTTTTTGTAATTTTTGTCCGGTAAGCCATTTTATGGCATATACGATACTAACACCATCGGGAATTAAAATATCGCTATTGCGTAAGGCCTCTTTAAAATAATTGTCATGGTATGTTATGTTGTAAGAGTGAGCATTTAATGTGGAAATTAAAAGTTTTTCTTTCTTCAAGGTTTCTAATGAAGTTTCATGTAATTGAAAATCTTTTAACATATTTTTATCTATTCAAAATTTGTACAAGTATTGTTTTCATATTTTGTTCAAATATATCAAGAGTATATTTCTTGTGAAATAATTGACATCCGGCTTCTCCCATTTTTTTTCGCATTCCCGGATTTTTTATCAAAATTTCAAGTCTGTTTGCAAGTATTTCAATATTCTTTTGCTCCACTAAAAATCCGGTTTCGGAATCAATAACCATATCGAGGATTCCTCCTTCAAATGTCGAAACAATCGGCAATGAATATTGCATTGCTTCAAGCAACACCAATGGGAAACATTCATAATGATAAAATGTTGGAAATGCAAATATATCCGCTTTTCGAAATGCTTCATCTTTTTCTTTACCCAAACGTTTTCCTAAATAAGAAACATGGTCAGATACCATTAATTCATCAACTTTTTGTGAAAAATAGTGCTTTGAAATATCGCCTTCTCCCCCAATACATGTGCAATGAAAATTCAGTCCTTTTTCTTGTAGTATTTTACATGCTTTAAGCAAAATAAAAACGCCTTTGGATTCAATAAGATTTGACAAAAACAAAATCTCAATAGGACAATTATTTCGCTCTTCAACATTTTGCTTGATTGCAGGTATCCCATTCGGACAAACAAAAACATTAGTTTGAGGAACAAACCCTTTTATATCATAATACAAGCTTTCTGAAAGTAAAATAACAGCACTGTTTTTGAAAACAAATTTGTAAAGTATCTTATTGATGGTTCGTTTACTGTTATTTGCAATCCCTTTATTGTGTAAATGGTACACCGTTTTTACTCCAAACAGTTTTAATAAAAACACCAGACAAACATCACGGTAGAAAGCAAATCCGGTAGATGTAAGAGCAAAGTAGCAAACATCAGGTTTGAAAACAATACATTTTTTTAAAAGTCGAACCCACACCTGTATAAAACAAAATAATTTGAAAAAACTTACATTTCCCGTATTATTCAATTTTTTTGAAGCAAGCAAATTGATATACCTGCATTCAAAAGTTTGATTTATAATTGCACTGTCTTTTATATATTGCCCAACCATGGATGACCCATGAACCGGAGGTGGAAGATGAAGGAGAAAAAGTATTTTACTATTTTTCTGTTGCATTATTATTAAATTTATTTGCCAAATCAAAAACGTTTCCGATAATTTTTGCCGGATTTCCAGCTACAACAGAATATGGTGGTATATTACCCTTTACTATACTACCGGCTCCGATTACAGAATATTTTCCCACAATAGATCCAGGCAATATTATTGTTCCTGCTCCAATGAAGCAGTAATCGTCTAAAATTACTTTCTGAAATATACATTGGTCCGTATCAGGGGCTTTATTGACAGCCAATAAGCCGACATTGTAAGAAAAATCATGTGTTAAAATGATTACGTTAGTGGAAATAACAACATCTTTACCAATTTCAAGTCCCCCCAAATTATCTAAGTAAGAATTATAATGAATAAATTTTGGTAATCCATTAAATTTGATTCCTCCGAGAATATTATATGCACATATCAATGTTTTAACATACACTTTCTGACCTAACGGACGAAAAACAAATGCACACTTTTTAATAAAATAATATAAGATTCTTTTTATTATTTTTTTCATAAAACTCTATCTCTTTAAATTCTAATTTTGAACCTTAAATAAAATTTTGTATTTCAAATAAATCCATATTGCTACTTTATTGTTTTTAAAAAAACCTTTAGCTCCAAGATTCTTTTTTGTCCAACTTCCAGCACAACAATGAATAGCAAATGTGTTTGTAGTTTGATTATTTACTGTTGTACAAAATATTTCTGAAGGGAAAATAATTATATTCTGAGATAAAAATTGTAATTTATCAATATACAAAAATCCATATAACTCAGCGAATTTAGCGTGAACAACAGGAGCTATTATCGGAGAATTTAAAGCCCATTTACTATTTCTATAATAATCCCATAGATTGGATATATACGAATGTTTCGGCTCACACCCCACAATGGCGGCTTGGATACCTATATTGATTACTTGATTTATATCAGGTAACCGTTTTCCATTATTATCAATAAAGCGACCTTTTAGTAATCTATAATTGAATTTTGACCAATGATTTTCAACGGAAGTAAAATATCCGAAATGTAAAAATGAATCAAATGATCTGATCACTTTTACATCAGAATCCAAATATATACCTCCTTCGGTATATAAGGCATATACTCTGATATAATCAGCGGCAAATGCATATTTTTTTGCCTCAAAAGCAGCTTTTGCAAAAGGATGTTCATCTAAATTAAAAACGTTTCTATCCCATTTTTTTATTTTGTATTCTGGCATTATTATTTGCCATTCTTTAATATATTCTTGATATTGCTGTGGTACCGGATCATCACTTAACCAACAGTAATGAATTACTTTAGGAATCATTTTATTTCTCTTTCATCTTAAAAATTAATATTTTTATTTTCATCATATAGACTCCTATTTTTAAAAATAACTTTTGTAATATTGAAAGGTTTCCATATTGTTCTAAATAATATTCACAGCTTTGAGTGTTACATTTAATTATAAAAGATGAAACTTTTGATTTAATTGTAGATGCTCCTAAATGAATACATTTTACTCTTGGAAGGATATAATTTGTCTTTCCGATCAATTGCATTTTTTTATATAAAATATTTTCTTCGTAATATAAAAAAGTATGAGTGTCAAACCATCCTATTTCTTTGAATAGCTTTTTGTCAAAAAACATACAGGATCCTGATGGTAATTCGATTTCTATCATTTCTTCATGTATCAAATCAGGCTTTTGTTTTAGAATAAAACCATTCTCTTCTATTTTATTTCTTAGTCCACCAATATTCATATTCATTGATAATAGATTAACTATTAGATTCCAATTGGAAGGAGACTTCCTTGCACAGGTGTAATCTATATCTTTCAATTCTTTCGTATATAATATTGGAGATATAATACCCGATTCCTGAAGTTGATCATTTGCTTTTTGAAGACATGGTATTATATCTTCAACAAAGAGAATATCATTATTTAAAATTAATACTTTATCTATTTCATAATCTTTGTCTATAAGTTCTAACCCATAATTATTGCCTTTTGCATATCCGTCATTCTTATTATTGAGAAAAAAAACAAACTCGGGTAGAGGATATTGTATATTATCTTTGGGTGTTTTATTTTGAATACATTTATAATTATCATTTTCTACTTTACAAAAAAATTGATTTACTTCTTGAATAGAATTGTCGGAAGAACCGTTATCTATAACAATAATTTTTACAGGAACAGTATTATATTGTAAAATTGATTGAATACAAGAAATTGTATTTTCTGCATTATTGTAATTCAATATTATTATTGCTACCATTATTTTTATTGTTATAGTTAACGTTATTAATCTTTATAAGATAACAAACAAGAGGCAAAACGATACATTGATGATAATATAATATAGGACCACTGGCTATTGAAGCTAAAAGGATATAATATACGACATATTTACAATATAAATATTGTGGAGGAATTTTTATTTTAATTGTTACGATAAGAATTCCTAACAAACCAAGTATTCCAAGTATTCCAAAATAATAATAAAAAGCAGCAATTCCAACATCTGTAGGATAACACTGAGTATTTTGCATTTCTTGATGTCTAACCTCCCCCCAAACAGAATTACCATACGAATCGCATCCATTTCCCAAAATACGAGTTGCTACATTTTCTTGGTTATCATTGATATAGTACTTGAATGCGATAACTCGTATATCTTGATCCAGTTCATTTTGTTCAATTTGATGTGTTGAAATCATCATTAAATTCTGAATATAAGGTAATTCAATGATGAACTGAAATAAAAATACAAAAAAAATTAATCCGATTATTTTTTTATATAATTTCACTTTTGTTATAAAGAAAATTACTGCCAAGATAAGCGACCAAAACATAATTTGTCTAGTTAGTGAAAAAATTATTGTTATAAAACAAAGTACAATAACAATAATCCATAACTTCTTTTTTGTAATTAAGAACTGATTGATTGAATAAAAAAATAAGACCATTTTAAATATATCACCCCATACATTTAGTCTTACTCCCCTACCATCTTCATTCAATCCGATTCCACCAAACAATTGATTAGGGGACAGATAAAACAATTGAAAGACAAGCAATACATTTATAATCCCTATAATGAGTAACAATTTTTCTATCTTATGACTTGGAATATTTAATCTATTCAAAATAAAGAACAGCAAAAAAGGAATTAAATATGGCAAAATAGCAACAATGCTTACAAAAAACGACTGATCTTCATGTTGTGAAGACGCCATAATAGGAGATACAATTATGGCTATACAGATTAATACAAATGATTTATTATAGAGATTACTATTAAATGGATTTTTATATTTTTTTGAGGACAACGCACTTAGATATAGAACAAAAAATGTAACATATATTATAGCCTTTGCCAAGGTATCTTTAATCTCAATCGGTAGAAATCTTGGACTAAAAAACTCTATACAAGCAATAACAAATAAATACAAAAAAAATACTCTGATTTTCATATTTTTGATTCATTTAAACGCAACTTTATTATAATCGCATTTCTAAGAGGAGAATATAATCTTAATAAAAGATAATCTATTACCATACATGTAAACCCAATTATTACTATCAAAACAAAGAATAATAAGATATTACTATTTAATATATGAACTAATTTCTCATATAGAATCTTACCTAAAGATTCCGTAATGAGATAAATTGCAAAAGTATGTTTTAAAATTGTATTTACTGATTCCTTTTTAAGTGGCCTAAGTTTTAATACATAAGAGAAGATTCCAATAGCCATACATATTACCCAGGGATTTCCATAAGCACAGATTCTAAAAAAGCTGAGTTGAGACTTTCCTACAACATGTGCAAATAGAATTAATAAAAAACAGAATAAATTTCCAGATACAAAAAGTAATATTGATTTAGATTTATTGATCTTTTCAATGATGTTATATTGATTTAAGTATCTGCCCAATAAATATAAAAACATTAAATATCCCGAACCATTATAAAAGCTACCATAAAATTCAGGACCTATACATGTATAATAATACATTATAGCCAATAAAATGAAAAAATTCCTTTTCGATAAAAACTCCAATCCTTTATTTATTAATGGAGAAAGTATCATTATAAAAACATACCCCGTTAAAAACCATCGATTCGATGAAGATATTGGGAATAATACAACAAGAATTGATTTAAAGTCAAAAAATTTCCCATTACAACAATTAACTTGAACACAATAGCCTAACAATGCATAAACAAAAGCTTGAAATATAAAATTCAATAAGGTACTATATTTAAATTTTATCCCGAAAAAACCACTCATAAGCATAAAGCATCCAACCGCAAAAGATGAGAATGACAGTAGAAAAAGTTTATAATAGTAATTGGGGGGGATTTGAAACGACGAACTTCCAACATATACAAAATTCTCGCCCCAGATTAGAATGTGTTGTATTAGAATCAACATCATTAGCAAAAAACGGAGAATTTCTATATTTGTATTTCTCATATTAAGAAGATTTGTATAGTTTTATTTAGAAAAAGATCTCTTTAAATGAAACATATACAAAACATACCACTTAACAAGTTTTAATATTGTTCTTATATGCAGATACATTGAAAATCTATAATATTTAATTAGTTTTTTTTGATTGCTTATTAAAGCATAATCATCATTACCATTAAAAACAAAAGTACATTGATTATCTATTTCTTGTTTTGCATAAATTTCACTTAAACCGGAATTCTCACCACTACCATCCCAGCCCATATTCCTGACTTTGGACACAACCGGATTTATTGTATATTTATTATTTACTACCATATATATTGAATATACAATATCTCCAGGCCAGTATGTTGTCTTATTTTTAGCTAAATCTATTAGATAATTCACATTTCGTATGCCCGATTTAAATACTTTGAATAAAAGCCGTGGCGATAGCAATATATTAATAAAGAATTGTTGATTTCTTATTCTTTCGAGATCAAGATTCAAATTGCGCCACATGCCAAAACCCCATGCCGAAAAATTTGTTTGAATGCACAAGGCATTATTATCTTGATAATCAAGTTTTACCGGGTAAGCATATCCGCAAATAGCTATTGCATTCGAATCTTTACCATATTTTTCAAACCCCGCATTTATGTATTCCAGAAAATTCGGAGAAAAAACATTATCATCTTCCGAGATAATTATTCTATCATATTTTTTAAATACGACTTCCTTTGCATCACGTAAATTATTATATGCTCCGTAATTTTCATCTCTTTTAATAATGGTTAATTTTCCGAAACCCTTAAAAGTATTCAAATAGTCACAAATTTTATTATATCCTTCCCAATGAGATTCTTTGACAGGATAATCTAAAGCAATATATACATCGGTTTGATCTGCAAGTGTATTTTTCACCAATGATTCCAAACAATTTTTTAAATGTTCATATCTGTATAATGTTGGAATCAGGATAGGTGCGTATACTTTTTCTAGTTCTATCATTTTTGATTTTTTAAGGGCAAAGATATCAATTTCATAGAAAATTAGTTGCTATATATAATTTCTATAATGAACTACCGTATTAACTATATCAACATTTGTTATTGCTTAAACAAATTTGTTTGATATCCCAAACATCGATATCCATTTTCTGACGATTGTTTATCTACTGTTTTAACCCAATCAGCTATGGTACTCAATTCTTTCTTTACCCAATTACAGATGCTTATGGAGATATTGTTTTGCTGAGCTATTTCTTGAATCATAGATAATTTTTCAACACATATTTTTCTATCGGGTGCCAAACGGGCTCTTTGTTTTATATGCTGTAAATTTCCTTCTTGCAAATAGGGTCTAAAAAATTCACCTACTTTTTCGGGATCAAAATGATTTATGTATTGTGATACTAATACAAGGTTTTTAACCTCAGCTGTAAAAAATTCAGGTTTTATGTTTTTAACTCCAGCGGTAGCAAGCTGTATCATATAGTTTTTTACATTTTCTCTTGTCAAATATGGCAATATTAATGGCTGACAGAGTACCGATTCCGCCCAGATTCCCCGTTCGCGACAGATGGTTAGTGTTTCTAATCGTTCCGATATGCTTGCGGCATTGGGTTCCAATATATCACGAAGATATGAGGGCATGATTCCGATGCTACCATTTACTTGTATCTTTGTCGGAATTTTTGCCATCAGGTCAAATAATGTTTCTCCTTTATGTTTTACTCCAAGATGTTGTGGCCCTCCTTTCGTTGCTACAAATATTCTGACTTTGGTATCTGGATATTTTTCGTAATGTTTGATGAATGTTCGAAGGATGTCGTGTGCCAGCCCATTGAACAAGTGTGGCTCAGAAAAGGCTTCGGTTTTTGGTGAAAAGTAATAATATATTGATTTGTCTTTGTTTCGTTCCAGCGAATTTGCTAATTTTTGGGAATAGTTTGTATATACGTGAATTCCTTTTACATGCTTTCCATCAGTTACTAGACAGTATTGGCATCCTACAGCACACGAGCCTCCAGATGGAGATACTTCCAGCACATTTGTGGGACAGATGCCTGTATAGTTGTGGATTTCAAGCTCTTCGTCCACATTAGATAATACTCCTTCGTATTCTTTTACGGGAGTTAGAGCTCTATTATCGAAGAGTGCTTTGTACCATTCCGATCCTGCAATTAGTTCGTCATCAATATTTTTTAGGATCGGATAATTGATTCCTAAACTTTTTAGTTTACTTGCATCAACATGTAGAGGTTTAAAACCGGTCAAATCGTAGCAAATTTTTCGTTCCTCTAATAAATCGAATTGTATCATAACTATCTATTTTAATATGAATATATTGTTTGTTTTTGTGTAATTATCTGTTATCCAAGGTGCCATTTTTCTGTCATCAACCCGGTTTGTTATTTCGAATGATGATGCACGGAATAATCCGGGACCAAAAAAGTGATTATCGAAACACAACAGGGTTCCTACAACATAGTCGTTATAGGTTTGTCCTTTTATTTTAGAATTTATTTTTGTTTGTTTGATAAACGGTTGCAGTATCATGTGTTCAATTTCTTCCGAATTGAAAATTTGCTGCCATTCGTCTTCACTGCAAAAGACTCCGGCATAGATTTTTTCGCTTTTACCTAAGAGGTAATGTTTGATAATCCATCCATCCTTGTTTTCTTGTGCTGTTTTCCATATTTCGGCATTTTGTGTACGTGTATATGTAGGAATTATATATTGTTGTAATAGTTCCGCCTCTTCGTTACTCATTATTTGTAAAAGAAACGATTTTCGAGAAAGTATTGCTAAAAAACGTTTATCGTGTATCAGAAAGATACTTCGCATATCGTTCAGTGCATTTGAGGCTGCTATGGCTTGTAATACTTCCGGTGAAAGCATTTCCAGTTCCATTTGATTGAATTCGTTCACGACGGCGGCATTTGCCAGTTTATCTAAATTATCGGATATTTCTTGAGGTGAAAGAACGGTGACTTCGATATTCATTTTTTCAAAATAGGGTATATAATATTTTATATCTCCCGGTCTATCGCTCCCTTTGAGTACACATAGTTTTGAAAATGATCCCCAATATTCAAAAAGGTATTTTAAAAATCGTTCGTATTCTTTTTCTTTTGTTTCGGAGGCGATGCACGATAATTTTGTTTCTCCTATATATGAGGCAAAACCTGACATGAAGTAACCGTTTAATGGAAATCGTGCTCCTATTTCACATATTTTTATGTTCCCATTGTCTGCAATCAGGAAGTCGGGACGATATGTCCCGGGACGGTATGGTAATGAATACGCTTCGCATAGTTTAATGATTTTGACGGTTGCTTCCGTTAAAGGAAATATGTCGGTATGTTTTTCGTATTGTTCTACAAAATGACATATTGCTTTATACAAGAGTTGCTGCACGGTTTCAAATTGCTTATATTTTCCCGTTGTAATAACTACGGGTGTTTCTAGATACCATTGCGATAGATAATCAATAGTCTCATCGGCTATAGTATAAAATGTGTTATATATTTTTTCCATTTTTTAGATAAATTTATATTTGTCGAGCATGGTATTGATTTCTTCGGGAGAGTTAAACATCATTACATCTAAAACAGATAATCCCGGTTCAAATACAAGTCTCTTCTGATCATATTCTTGTAATTCTATTTTTTGGAAATAGATGGGAATATTTGCTTTTTGATATTTTGTCGTATCAAAAAAATCGACTCCTCCGGGCAGATTATGATATTCGCTTACATTTCCTATGGCCTTACAAATATGTAATGCCCATTCGTCTGCTTCGTAAACAGGTTCTATTGTTAATCCCATTTCTGAGAATATTTCAATTGGCGTATTAAATCCGATATAGTTACTTATCTCTTTTAATGCACATACATCAAGTTCTACAATATGCGAATAATCGGGATTTAAAATAGTTGTCAGCAGATTTTTTACTTCGGAATAGTAGGGTGCTCTTTTCTTGTAATGTTCTATTTGTGATAGTATCTTTTCTTTCCAAGAGCTACTGTTATTAATATGTATTTCTTGTATTGGCGTTTTTTGAGAATGTTTTTGAAGAGGTATTTGTATGTATTGCCAGCCTTCAACGGGTTTTAGTATTTTGTTCCTTTCAATCCATCCGTGCCTGATATATTGAGCAGTGTCAAATACTATGAATTTATCAGCATGTTTCATTAAACTGAAATATCCAAGATAGGGGGAAAAATATGGTTGCATTATCGCCAATATCATAAAGTTCTATTTTATTATAGTTTGATTGATATAATTGGATTATTCTTTTCGTCTTGATTCTTTGTTTTATTATTTATTATCGTCGAGAGTTTTTTTGCTCCTATTTCATTTAAGTGATCGGCATCATAATAATCTTTTGCGACAAAGTTTGTATCGGCAAATAAATTTAGATAGGAACAATTATGATATTGTAAAGCAAGGTTCGTTGCTATATTAACAGAAACAGTAAGTTGTTCGGGATTTATATTTTTTCTATATGTTTCAAATGCAGGGAGGGTAACCAATAGTACTTTTATATTTTTATCGTTGCACCACGTAATGATGGAATGCAACATTGCTATATTTTCTTTATACGTAATTTGATTTTGTTTTGAGTTAATATTATCTTTTGTATGCCTTTGGGCAGCTATTTTCCCGGTTTTAATTAAATCTTGTGCATTTTGTGATCTATCGGTTGTTCCCCAACCATATTTTGAACACGAAATATCTGATTTATTCCTTAAGTAATATGAATATAACCTCTTTACATTACTTTGTGGTTTGCAACTTGTAATTTCCATAAAATCAGTGAGTGAACTTGGTGTCGTTATTCCATAGTAGATAAGATAATTCTTAATTCGCCATGAATCGGAATTCAATTCTAATTTTGCAAATAACGTAGAATATGAGATTGGTAGAATTACAGTTTTCAAACACTTAAACCGATTCTTATATTTTGTAAAAATTTTGTAATCGTAATTCAATGTCTGAGATACATAACATGCATTAAAAGTATTTGTTGAGAAATATTCGGGATTTATTCCGAAAAATGAATGCGAACTTCCTAAAATTAAAGTTTCTATTTTACCTGCATTGTTATCAAGATATTCTTTTTTGTATTTATAATTATTTGGAATACGACGTAACAGAGGTTCCATAATAATTGCAATTATTATGAATGGTGATATAAGCAATAATGATCTAAAGATGAATTCTTTCATTTTAAAATTGAAAATAAATAAATTGGTGCTCTTTATCTCCTAAACAGAGAATTGCTACAACAATTGCATAATACATAGCCAGACGCACCGGACGTTTCCAGGTTAATCCGAAATGGGCAATGGCATACTGTTCTTCCCGACCTATCCATTCTGTTATAAAAAATATAGCGGTTATAGTGATTGTCATGATTGCTTTTCCCATTTCGGGAAGGTGTGGCGTTTCAAAAAATGAGGTTGTAAATATTCCACTGACATATTGTATAGCATGACCTACATTTTCAGCACGGAAAAATATCAATGAAAATGCAAATAAGGCAAAGGTGGCAACCATTTGAAAGAATTCCCTTACGGTTGGTAATAGCTTACCTTTGGCTACTGTCTCTATATTTTTTCTGTTTTTATTTGTTAACATCAATGGTAAAAAGTACAAAGCATTCAAAGCTCCCCAAATAATAAATGTCCAATTTGCTCCATGCCATAATCCGCTTACAAGGAAAAGAATAAAGGTATTTCTGATTTTCATCCACATTCCACCACGGCTTCCACCTAATGGTATATAGAGATAATCTCTGAACCATGTCGTTAATGATATATGCCAGCGTCGCCAAAATTCGGCAATGTCTCTTGAAAAAAATGGGAAAGCAAAATTTCGCAATAATTCTATTCCGAAGAGCCGTGCAGTTCCCAAGGCTATATCGGAATAGCCGGAAAAGTCGCAGTATATCTGAATGGTAAAGAATATTGCTCCCAAAACAAGTGTTGCTCCTGAATATTCACCGGAATTGTTAAATATCTCATTGGCAAACTGTGCACAGTTGTCTGCTATTACAATTTTTTTGAATAATCCCCACAATATTTGCCGCATTCCGTCAACTGCTTTCTGGTAATTGAATTCTCTTTTTCGTATGATCTGCGGTAAAAGATGTGTTGCCCGTTCTATGGGACCGGCGACTAATAAAGGGAAGAAGCTTACGAAGAGCGAATAGTTGATAAAATTCGTTTCAGGCTTTATTTTGTCATGATAAATGTCAAGTACATAGGATAATCCATGAAAGGTGTAAAATGAAATGCCTATAGGCAGGATAACATTGATTGTACCTAAATCGGCATGAATGTGTAGCAGTGATAATGCCTGTACGAATGAGCTTGCGAAGAAATTGTAGTACTTAAAGACTCCAAGAAATCCCAAATTAATGCAAATACTAAGTATCAACCAGAATTTCTTATTACTCTGGCTTTCCGCCCTGTCGATTTGTGTCCCGGAATAATAATCCAACAGGGTTGAGAAGATGAGCAGTAAGAGAAACCGCCAATCCCAACAGGCATAGAAGAAATAGCTTGCAATAATCAGCAGTATATTTTGAAGCCGCAAGTTTCCTTTTGTCGCAAACCAATATAGGATGAAGACTATCGGAAGGAATATGGCAAAATTGAGTGAGTTAAAAAGCATAGTAATTAATATTCCATTTGAATGGTTTATAAACTAATAGATACAACTCCTATTCCATCATTATTTTTTACTTCTGTACCAAAAGCAGCAGATAGTTCCTGTATTCGATTTATAATGCAGTTGTTTTTATTTATTTTAGGTAATCCTTTTATATATCGCGGTAAATCATATCCCAATTCTATCGGGAATAATTTTACTACCATACTCTTACTGTCAACTTCAATACTTACTATAATGGAATTCCAGACATCTTCATCAATATTAAGCCCCTTTGTCCCATTTTGACTTCTCTTATCCATAGCCGAACCAACGCCATCATCAAATTTTAAAAAATATTTCTCATAAAAATCAGCCGGCAAATGAGTAACGGTTTCATTCTGAAATATAAAATTTCCCAAACCGTAAAAGATGACCCCTTTATTATAAACTTCTATTCCCCGAAGTATATGAGGACCATGTCCAACTATAATAGATGCTCCTGCATCGATACATGCTTTTGCAAAAGAACGAATAAATTCCGGCGGATTTGCTTTATTTCCGTTAGAGAACTGATGTGAATGGATGCTCACAATCACACAATCGGATTGTTTTTTAGCTTCATCTATTGATTTGGTAATACGCTCTAAATCTTTTTCTAAAGGAATAGTATGGAGTATATTATGTTCTCCTTTTTTAAATTCAAAATTTGCAAAATTGAAATTGTCTTTTGGCAAAAGATATCCTTCTTTTATTGCCTGATTATGATAATCGTTAATTCCGATTTGAACAGCTATTTTTTGAAGGCTTTGGTAGTTTTCCTCAGTAACTTCATAGATGGATTTATGCCGTAATGGATTCACTCCCGGACGACCTTTCATATCCATTCGTTGGTTCCCGGCTGCATCGGAATCATGAAATGAACTTGTTGCACCAATTACAGCTACGCGTCCCCGGCTACATTCAATAAAAGCAGGTGCCGTTGCATCCGCCAAATTCTCGCCGGTTCCGACAAATGGTAATTGATTCTCAATTAAATATCTGTGAGTTGCAAGCAATCCGTTATGCGAATAATCCATAGAATGATTATTTGCGGTATTCAGTATGTTAAAGCCAAATCGTTTTATTGTGTTCAAACATTTTGGGTCGGTCATTGCCCAGGTTCCTCCGGGAAATGCCGACGGATATCCTTCACACCTATGAACGGTGGTTTCTAAGTTGGCAAATGTAACCTCGTGTTCGCCAAGTAAATCGATTATCTCCTGCAAACCATTATACCCTTTCTCCGGTAACTGTCGTGTAATTAAAACGTCTCCGACAAGTGCAATTTTTATCATACGTTATTTTTCTTTATGCTTTTGGCGGGTCGTCCGGCAACTACATCATGCGATTCTATAGATTTTGTAACCAAAGCTCCCGCTCCAATCAATGCGTAAGCACCAATATGTTTTACTTTAGAAGAGATTGTTAATACGCCTTGACCGACAAATACAAAATTTCCTACTGTTGTATAAGCTCCGATTGTGGCTCCTCCTCCGATGAAACAACTGTTTCCAATTATATTATTATGTGATATATTGACTCCTGACAAAATTATGGTGTCTTGTCCTATACATGTGTCTGCTTGAATGTGTGAGAACGTACTTACACATACACCATCCGATAGTTTCGCAAATCTTGAAACAACTGCCATAGGATGAACTAAAACAGGAGTAATCCCACCTTTTGCCCTTATTTTTTTTGCAACATCTGCTCTTTCATCATTATCTCCCATGGTCAACAGAAAATTCATGCCCTTTAAATCATCTTTATTAAACAAATCGCTAAAAGAACCTAAAATCAGAAAACCATGATCTATTTCTCCCGTTCGGTCATCGGCATAATGATATAAACCGACAACCTTATAACCACATTGTTCTGCTAAGTCAATAAAGACAGTGGTATTGTATCCAACACCTAACAAATATATTTCTTTTATCTTTTCCATTCGTTTACAACAGGTTTTCTTTTTCCGGATGCCAATACGGTAATTTCATCAACCAATTCCATGTTTATCACGACATCTGCTCCGCCCAACAGTTCCTTTAATTTTTCCATGCAATCTTCAGATTTTTCCATATCGGCAGTTTTAATTTTTAATAAATATTTGCTCTGATTTTTCTGTATAAACTGCCATTGGACGATATCGGGATAATTTTTGAGTATCCGCCCTATAGCCATAGGGTGCACCGGATTATTATGCCTGTCGTATATCAGATCAAGCCTTCTTCCATACAATTTACTCAATACGGGAAACCCATTACTATATTCATCAGATTCCAGCATTATTCCTGTATCTCCCGTATCATAGCGAATCAACGGCATTGCATAATTAAACAAATCCGTAACAACAATTCTTCCCAATTCTCCAAACGAGGCGGGTTCATCTTTGTCTAATTTGAATATTTCAAAGTAATACGAAGCATGATTTAAATAAAAATGATTTTCGGCTCCCTTATTTTTTATTGATTCCTGAGCAAGAATTCCATTTTCTTCATTGGCATATTGAGAAATTATATTGCATCCGATATATTGCGTCACAAGTACTCGCGTGGAATCCAACAATGTTTCGCTTCCTGCGATTATTATTTTTAAACTGGGTAATTGTATATTATTGCTTTTAACATATTGAGCAATTAAATCAATTGAAGAAGCATATCCTCTCAAGGCAATAGCCTTTTTATTTTTTATAATGTGACACAGCTCTGCGAATTTACCATCATTTAAATTCGAAATATCTATCGGGATAATGTTTTCTTTAATTGATTGCGATTTTGTTTTACTCTGCCATGAATTCCATGCCCTCAGTTGAACCAGTTTTTCGTGCGATTGAAATCCGATTATTTTACCGAAGTATTTTAATTCGGCTATTCTTCTTTTCCGTTTGCGGGAATCGTGCAACACGGCAAACGGAGTTCCGGTGGAACCGCTTGTTCGTTGTGTAAATAATCCCCCCGAATGTTCGGGAATATGTAATATATCAACTTTATAATTATCATAGTTCTCTTGTATGATTATTTTATTGATTATCGGGAAGGTTTCAATATTATTAGGATTACATCCGGAATAAAACCTTGTGTGTTGTACGGCATGCTTTAATATCTTTTCAATGTATTGTTTTTGAACAAAAAAACCGACATCATTTTTATTATCAAGAATTGATTTAATGTCATTATACTGTTTCCGTATCGGACTTTTATTAAAAAAGTCATTTACCCAATAAATATTTCTGCGAATAAAACTACCCAAACTCATTTTTCTTGTTTTTAGAATATTATTACCAACCGTTTTAACTATCAAAAATATAATATTGTAAATAAATATCACAATTCCCCAATTAGAAGCACGATATTCCGATTATATATCGTAACTAACTATTGAATATTTCAATTATTTATATTGCCTCTCCTATTGCGGGTTCTCTATAATTTTCTATCCATATTGGCAGTCCATCTATATCTCTTAATATCATATTATTTACCGGATATTCTTTCTCAATGCTAGTATCCAGCAACTCGGGTTTATTTATTGCTAGGAGAAGTTGATATTCGGCTAAATTGAATCCTGCCGAGGCAAAAGCGAAGGTTGCTGCGACATGTCGTATATTTATTTCGGTTATATATGGATTCCCATCATTATCGGCTTTTAGATCAACGGCTACGATTCCATTCATTTGTACATTGATTTTTTTGCAGATCAAAGTTATGGCTCGTGTTGCCACTTCGGTTATTTTTTTATTGTTTATGAGTCTACCTTTTGATATGTTTCCTGTTATCCCTGATGGAGAAACCCTTTTCATAAAATATTCAAGCCGTTCGTACGATCCGGTTTTTATAAGTTTATTGTTATGATACAAAAGATGGCAAGCATAATTCCCACCCGACAGATATTCGGTAATCATAAATCTATCAATATTGGAATTAATGGTTATCCATGCCTGAGCTTCGTCTATGGACTTTATTTCAAGAGCACCTTTCCCACTTGTACTCCCCGACGAAAAGTCTCTGATCCAAAGTGGGTAAGTATTAGGCTTCCCGATGTTTCCTTTTTGTATTTCGTCTCTATGCAGAATTTCAAATTTGGGAACCATTCCGCTGTTTTCAAGTATTGAATAGAGAGTTGCTTTATTAATACTATGTTGGCAAAATTCCAATGGCGGTACTACATATTTTGTAGGAAACCGATGTTTTGCCCATTCTAATACTTCTAATTCGGATATTATAATTGCCACTTCTATTTCTTCACGAATAATAATATCGCTTATAATTTTTATATAGTCGGGAGCATCAAAGCGAGGCACTTTGTATATTTTGGTATATAGTTTCTCATAAAGCCCATAGGTATTCTCGCAGGTATCGGTTCCAATAAATGTAGCATCCCAAAATACGGAACTCTGTTTTAATGATCTGAGTACGGAACGTGATGTGACTCCACATGCTCCTGTTATTAGTATATTCATTATTCCCCCATTTAGTTATTTTACGAAAACATAAAATTGCTTGTCTGTTTAATAAATTGACTTTAAATTAATAGTTTAAACAATTGCTCTATTTATCGAAAATATCCTGTTCCATTTATTTAATATTTCTCATAAAGACAACCGAATAACAAATAAATTCTCGTTTATTCGAAAAATTTTAAAAGATTCTTACGTCTATCTTTAATCTTTTTTGCAGGTATTCCAATATATATTCCCCATTCGTCAATTGATTTGGTAACCAAAGAACATGCTCCAATAACTGACCCTCGTCCGATGGTTATATTCGGGAAAATAATACAATTAGCTCCGATTTGAGAAAATGATTGAAGAATTACTTTTCCTCCTGTCAAATTCGTATATTCCTTACTATGTATAGGCCCTATCAAATAATCACCGCTAAAATCATCCATTGTACTGTATATTGTTGAACGAGCAGAAATTCCGGTATAGTTTTCCAATACAATTTCATTGTCTCCACCATATAAGACAACATACGCTGCAATATGAATATGCGATCCTAAAGTAATATCTCCCGATAATATACAGAAATCATCTATTCGCACATTATCTCCAATAGTTATTTTATGAGGGGAATAGAAATTGGCATAACGACTTATTAAAACGTTTTCGCCATACTTGTTTAACCCTATATTTTTAAGTTCTTCGGGTGAATAAAATGAGTTCACTTGACTGCTTTTATTATTTGACATATAGATGAAATAACAGTATTATTTAATCCAGGATATATCGGTAAGCAAACCACCTGATTTGCTATTTTCTCAGCAACAGGCAAATTAGATGAATCTGCCGAGGGTAAATCCTTGTACGTTGGAAATTGGCTTATAAGAGGATAAAAATAACGACGACCAAAAATATTATGTTGTTTCATTTCTTCATATAATTCATCGCGGTTTTTCCCATAAACTTCAGCATTCACCAAAATAGGAAAATATGAATAATTATGTTGTATCCCCGGTATATCGTGAAGAAATGAAATGCCGGAAACATCTTTAAGCAATTCACGGTAACATGTAGCTGCTTCTTTTCTTTTTTCGATGTATCCGTCAACATCCTTCAATTGAAGTAATCCGTATGCAGCTTGCAATTCATTCATTTTTGCATTTATACCGGGTTCCTCCACCACAGTTTCTCCCCGAAACCCGAAATTTTTCAGATTGTCGATATGACGTTTCATTTCTTCGCTATGACAAATAATTGCTCCACCTTCAATGGTATTAAACACTTTTGTTGCATGAAAGCTGAGAATCGATAAGTCACCAAAATTAAGTATCGAGTTACCGTTTTGCTTTACGCCGAAAGCATGTGCTGCATCATAAATAAGTTTTAATCCATATTTATCAGCTATTTGTTGCAATTTATCAACATTGCAAGGATTCCCGTACACATGTACCGGCATTATTGCCGTGGTTTGAGGAGTAATTGCAGCTTCCACCTTATCTGGATCGAGATTGAAAAAATCAGGATCAATATCTACAAACACGGGGTTGATGTTGTTCCACCAAAGAGAATGAGTTGTTGCCACAAAACTAAAAGGAGTGGTTATTACATCGCCTTTTATCTGCAATGCTTGAAGTGCAGTCATAAGAGCTAATGTTCCATTAGAAAACACCGATATATATTTTACACCTAAATATTCGGTAAGAGCTTGCTCAAATTGTTTGTGAAATGGTCCGTTATTGGTTAAAATTTTATTTTTCCAGATTTGTTCGAGATACGGAATAAATTCCTGTAAATCGGGTAAAGCTGGTTGTGTAACATACACAGGTCTATTGTTTATTCCCATTTTTATTTTTTTTCAATTGTTCAATAACAATTGCGTTCAATTCCAAATATGCATCAATTTTTAATATTCTGCAAAGTGAAAACATCAATACTGTTCCCAAACACAACTGACAAAACAAAATAATCCAATGATTACAGTGCAAAATAATACCTAGCAAATATACACATATCCCCATAAATAATGAAATCAAAAATGTTGGTAAGATATCTATGATTTGTTCCTTAGTAGAATAGTTAATAAATTTACCTGACCAATAACTGTTAAGATAATATGCAATGATTGAATTCACAATCATTCCCATAATCATAAACTTAATTCCCAAAAACACGCCAATAATTATTGTAGGTATTGCCAATATTTTTTTAATAATTTCTAATTTTAAAAACAAATCGGAACGTCCTTGAACCTGAAGCATATTAAGATTGAGTGCATGAAGAGGATACAACATTCCCCCAAAACAGAGTAATTGCAAATAAATAACGGAAGGTTGCCATTTGATGCCAACAAGGGTAATAACTAAAGGTTCGGCAACTGCACACATGCCAATCATTAATGCAAAACTAATCAGCATAATACTCTTTATCATTTTTTTGTACGCTGTTTTTAACTTTTCCGGTTCATCCTGTAATTGAGATAAAACCGGATATGTCACTCTTGTCATTACATCCGAAATGTTTTGTGATGGTAATGTTTTAAATTGGTCGGCACGAGTGTAGTATCCTAATTCCTGAGCAGAAAAATATTTTCCGATAACAAGGTAATATACATTTCGATATATCGTGTCAATCAATCCACTTATCAATAATTTGCTTCCGAATCCAAATAGTTCTTTGAAAGATTTTTTACTAAATACATGAATAGGATTCCATTTATTCCAAAGCCACAGGAGCAGGGATGTAATGGCATAACCCAATATTGTTTTTGCAACCAGACTCCAGACCCCATAACCTTTCAATGCCATTGTAATACTAATACCCCCTGATAATAATGCCGATATAACAGAAATACGAGTTTGCAATTTAAAATTTATCCGTTTTATTAAGATAGTTCGTTGGATTATTGTTAATGAATTTATGATAAGGCTCAACCCAAGTATTTGCAACAATAGTTTTAGTTGCGGCTCTTTAAAAAAGACACTTATTGCCTGAGCTGAGATAAACAAAAGGAAATAAAAGATAATTCCTATTGATAAATTGAAATAAAAAACAGTGGAATAATCTTCATTAGTACAATCTTTTTTGCGAATCAATGCATTGCTAAAACCGCTATCAATAAATGATTGCGAAACAGCAATAAAAATGGTCAACATTCCTATCAATCCGAATTCTTGGGGACTCAACAATCTGGCTAAAACAATACCTACAACAAATTGTATTCCCTGATTGGCAAAGTTATCAATGAAACTCCAGACAAGCCCGTTTATCGTTTTTTCTTTTAATGTCATGTGATTTCATCTGAGGTAGATTCTATATTAAAATAAAAATCGCAAACTATATTAACCATTTTTCTTATATCTAAAGATCTAATTCATTTTAATAAATACGTATTTATTAAACAGGATATTCTTTATTTCAAAGCATTAATTTTAACACAACTTAAAGCCTTCTATGCTATTTAATTTTTACAGAATATAGCACTACCGAATATCTTATTTTTAATTTAGAACCATAATCTATCTTTTTCATTATACCAATTATGCCAAAACATCACACGGAAGATACCAGATATATAATCCGGATTTTCCGTCCCGGTTTTTGTTTCTGCTTTCTTCTTCCATTCACTGTATTATATTACTTAATCGCATATAACAAAATCATAAATTGTACTGTTCTGAATCGTTATTCACCCCTTCCGAAGGCTTACTTATGACCTAAGGGAAACAACTAAAGGGTTTCGAAACGAATTCTATACTATTCCCTATCGAAAGTATTTCACCCAATAAGATCATTTGGTAAAGTTACATCATTTTGTGCAATACATTGTCTGTTGCTCAAAATTTCGTTCTATTTTTCAGCCCCTCTTCAAACTCAACTTATGCTCTTAGGAATGACACTTGTGCCTCTTCAAACTCAACTTGTGCGAGTCTATACAATAAACTGTGTGAAACTATATTTTATATAAATTTGACACAATATGAATACTCCAGTATTTGATTTTAACACTTTTGAAGCAGAAGCGTTAAAAGGTTTGCAAGAAGGCAAACCGT
>Ga0302288_1000139_pt1 | contig 67703 bp, 43 predicted proteins | sample III_Fen_N1_1_FD_194549 | JGI IMG/M metagenome (GOLD analysis project Ga0302288, IMG submission 194549) | Peat permafrost microbial communities from Stordalen Mire near Abisko, Sweden - III_Fen_N1_1 | ecosystem: Environmental > Terrestrial > Soil > Wetlands > Permafrost | place: Sweden: Abisko... | reverse complement strand
ATATTAATTTCGACAGAGTGTTGTACTGGTTACAAAACGGTGCCCTTCCTACTGAAACAGCAGGATCAATCCTTCGTAAAGAAGGTGTACTTTACATGAAACACCTTTTAACTGGTGTTAGAAAAGGTTCTTTCGACATGGCTGCATGCGAAGAAAAATTCAATGCATGGAAAGCAAAAAATGCAAAAGAAATTGAAACAGAACTATCTAAACAAACATCTGCAAAAGAAGCTGATGCTAAAAAAAGATTAGAAGCTGAAGTAAAAGCAAACAAATCGCGCTTAGAAAAAATCGCTAAAAAATCGGAAGTAGCTGTAGCAGAAACTCAAGCAGAAGTTGCTGAGGAATCTGAAGAAGTTGCTACTGAAGCAGCAGAATAATTTGGATAATAAAAACGCCAACATACCAGCACTCGAAGGTTATACTTTAATTGGTAAACTAACGAAAACCCACGGATACGATGGGGGTGTTACAGTAACGTTGGATGTTGATAATCCTGAAGATTTCGAAACATTGGAATCAGTTTTCGTTGAATTCAACGGTAAACTGGTTCCTTTTTTTATTAATAAAATTGCCTACGCAGGCAAAACAAATTTACGACTCTCGTTCCTCGATTATAATTCCGATAAGAAAATAGACGAATTTATTGGTTGTTCACTCTACCTTCCCGACGATTGTTTTCCAGAGTCTGACGAAGATATGGACGAAGGTTTAAGCCTATTTATAGGTTACAAAGCCATAGATATCGAAACCAAAAAACTAATTGGAACGATATCAGACATCATCGAAAATCCTGCTCATCCATTGTTCGAAATAGAAAATAACGGCAAATCGTACCTAATTCCAGCTGTCGACAATTTTATTACAGCTGTCGATGAAGATAAAAAAATAATTGAGTTTACTCTTCCAGAGGGTTTACTAGATTTGTAGATTCTTCGGTTTTTACTTCTTCGAAATGATACACATCTAGGCAAACTATTGCTGCCGTAAATCCCCAAAACAATACCGTTATTTTGTCCATTTCTAGGAAATCGTTCATAAATCCATGGAGATAATAGGTCGATAAACCTAAAATCAAACAAAGAGCCAAAAGCTTCGAACGCTTGTTTGAAGAATGATTTATTACTTTTAGCGCAGTTCTAATAGTTGTAATTAGTAATGCAAGAAATAACAGTAAACCAATAAATCCCTGTTCTGCTAATGGTCCCATATATTCGCTATGCGAGTTTCCAAGATTTGCTGCATTTGTACTTATTAAAGAACGTTCCCACGAACGTTGGTAAGGAGCATATTTAAACATATATGTTCCAGGTCCGAAACCTGTTATTGGTTTGTCTAAAAACATTCGCCACGCACAACTCCATCGGTTTAACCGTTCTACATTCGAATCGTCTGTTTTAATATTGGTCATCGATTTAAATTGCGTCGAAAAATCGGACGATGAATCGGATTTGTTGCTTCTTAGCATAAAATATATTTCGCTCGATAATGGAACAATAATTAGCGAAACCGTTAAAACGACTAATGCTAAAGTTTTAAATTTAATTTTTAGTTTTATAAGTACCCAAATCCCAAACGATAAACATACACCTAACCAGGCTGCACGAGTAAACGAAAAGAATAATCCGAGAAGAATAATTCCTATTAAAACCATTACAAGAATATAGACATTAATGTTTGTTCGCGACAGATATAATAGTCCAAATAATGGTGGAATTACCAAAGCAAGTGCTGCTCCATACGATGTGTGATCGTCGAAAAATGGTTGCATTATTAAGTAACAAGTTTCATGGCTAAAGAAAAATGCAGAATGTTTAAACAGTGTAATTAATACGACAATTGTTAACGATATTGAATATGCCCAAATGTATTTAGAAATGTTTTTCGATTTTGAAAAAAGTGCTGTAGCCAAAAAGTAAAAACTAGTGATAAACCATATCCTGGTTGCTAAGAATTTAAAGGATATAATGGGCAATGTACTTGTCATTGAAGTAAATGCCATCCAAAGTAAATAGAAGTATATAACAACAGTTACCGGATGCGATAATATCTTTTTGTCGAAACGTTGTTCAACTATTAGTTTTACAAGAAATACACCAGTTGAAACGATTAGAAGTGGTTCGGTTGGAAGATTTAAATCCATCCCTAAAGTTGGGAAAAAGAGTCGAAGAGGGATTGAAAGAGGTGCGAAAAAAGCTATAATTAGTAATACAGAATCGAGCGAATAAAACAGGAAAAGCAATACAGCTAACCCAAATGGTAAAAGTCCAAAGAGATAATTGTCGTTAAATACAAAGAACATGTTAGCTGCAATAAATAGAATGCAACCTATTATCAGCCATAGTATTTTACCTTTTGATTGCAAAGCCTTTTATGCTTTTTTCGAAGTCAATTCTCGTACTTTAAAATCTTTTAATGCATCGATAATTATTACGAGCAATATCGATAATAGGAATGTTGAAATGGTCGATATCAAGATAATAAGAGATCTTTGTGGAAATGCTTTTTTGTCGGGACGATATGCTTTATCAACAATGTATATATGTGTTAACGATTGTTCTGCATCGACTTTTGCCTCATTACATTTCGAGTTCAATAAGCTTAATTGAATACTTTGACTCTCGATTATATTCTTTAAAGCCAAATATTTACTTCCATATTTTGCTAATAAATCGAGTCTTCCTTGAATTTTATCTATTGCTTTTTGGTTGCCTTTAATATACGCTTGGGTTAAACCTCTATTCAAAGATCCTGATTGTGCTTCAATATCGTACACGCCCAATTCCATTATTTTTCTAAGCGAATCGCTCAAAACTTGAACTTGTTCTTCTCTTTGTTTATATTGAATTTTAGCAATTTCGTAAGCTTTTACAGCTCGTTCTTTTTCCATTCTGTTCATTACGGAATCGATACATGCTGCAATATCATTAGCCATTGATGTTGCAATATCTGGACTTTTATCTAGAACACTTATTTCGATAGCCATAAATTGGGTACGTCCAAAAGAAACATATTTTTCCCATTTTTTATTTAATTCTGTATTAAGATGTGGATCGCTTGGATCAAGTTCGTAATGATTTACAAGATCGTATTTTTTAACGATTTTCTTTTGTAATTCTTCCGAATTTAATACCTGAAGAACTTGTTCAACTTCCTCATCTTCACCAAATATACTATTCTCTGCACTTTGTGCTGTTACAGAAATTAGCGATTTCGAAATCGAAACTGATGGCGCTGGGAATAAAACTGTCGATGCTTTGAATTTTGGAGTGATTAAAAAAGAAACAATTGTTGAAACAACAATTGCTATAGATGTTATTATTATTATCGGTTTACGATGACTAAATACTTTGAAAAGAATATCGCTCGAGTTGAAGTTATATCGTAATGAATCTTCCATGTTTTGGTTTTATATTTTTTGATTAAAATAATCCGAAAAGCTCTGCATCTATCTTATTGATGACTTTGCTTAAATCTTCGGGGTTTTCAATAAAATCTATTTTGTCGGTGTCAATAATCATATATTTACCATGAGTAAACGATTGAATCCATGTTTCGTATCTATGATTCAATTTTTGCAAATACATTAAACTAATGTTGTTTTCGTAGTCGCGACTTCTCGACTGTATTCTTTTAACTAAATTAGGTACAGATGCGCGTAAATAAATAGTCAAATCGGGTGGTTGAATTAATTCAGAACAAAGCTGAAATAACGAGAAATAATTATCGAAATCGCGTGTCGACATTAAATCCATTTCGTGAAGATTAGTTGCAAATATATATGCATCTTCGTAAAGTGTTCTATCTTGGATTACTGTTTTGCCCGATTCACGAATTTTCATGATTTGGCTCATTCTGCTATTCAGGAAATAAATTTGCAAATTGAAAGACCAACCTTTCATGTTTTTGTAAAAATCGTCGATATATGGGTTATCGTTTGCTGTTTCGTAATGTGCATCCCATCCGTAATGTTTTGCAAGTAAACCGGTTAAAGTTGTTTTTCCCGATCCAATATTTCCAGCAATTGCTATGTGTAATGGCTTTGTATTGTTAGAGTTAACCATATATTCTAAATAAGTTTTTGTTACTAAAAGGGAACGTAAAAGTAGTACTTTTTTTGTTGTTTAAGGTTACAATTTTAAAATGTTTTATTATTGAACTTCAAAAAATCGAAATGACTTTGTGCTTTTTATTTGAACATTATAATAGTAAAACTTTATTATTTTTTCGTAACTATATCCTAATTGTGCCATACGTATTGCACCTTCTTGCGATAATCCAACTCCATGACCAAAACCTTTTCCTTTTAATAATAAGGTATCACCTTGTGGCACAATATTGAAGTAAGTTGATTTTAAAGTCCAATCGTTTCTAATTTTTTTTAGTGGAATTGAACAATTTCCTACAGTGTAAGTACTTTCTCTCGAAAATTGATTAAAGCGAAAATCCTCACAAGAGTCATTGTTATATCCTTTTTTCGAAAGGTAAGAAACCCATTCTGATTTTGGTATTTTTTTCTCCCATCTTGCATTTGGTTGTCCAAGACTAAAGGAATCTTTAACCGATCTAAGATACGGCATTTTGGTTGTCCAATTATCTTCCGAATTTAAAGTCTGACCTCCTGAATTCGAAAAAAATGTTGCAGTAATTATATCTTGATTTACGTCTACAATTACCAATCCTTTCGTTAATTCAGATGCTTTTCTAATGTTTGGATTTTTAACCGATTTGCCTTTATAAGATTGACAATGAACTTTATCGCAAAGGTTAAATCCATCATTTATATGCTTTTGAAAATTTTTAATTGCATACGTTCTGCATAGTATAGCTTGCACTTTATAATATTCAAGTGGAGCGATGTAACCTCCTTCGCTTTCAATCGATGCTGCTATATATTTCTCAAAACTAACATCATTAATTATTTGTAATATGCCAGAATTCGATTTTACATAAATGTCATCGTCATAAACACGCGCTTTCATCTTTGGAAAACTTGGAATTATTGCAAATACATTTTCGGTATTTGTACCTCGTATTTGGATAAATGAGAAAACGCCAATTATTGCTTTATTCCTGACAATTTCTACATTGTCCGATAATCGTTTAATTCTAATAGTGTCGTTTTCGTTTAATGAAAATAGTGCTTTCTTATCGGCTATTACATCATATTTCCCCGAAATTACGGTAAATGAAATACTTTGCAAATTCTGATTTGTAAAAATGCTAATATTAATGTTTTGGGAATATGAAAACATCTGAAACATGATTATGAATAGAAGAGATAAAATTGTTTTATTCTGAACCATTCGAATCATATTTTAACCCTAAAAAAATGTAATTCTATTATGCCTCGGCAGCAAATTGTTTTAAAAATCGAACATCGTTTTCAAAGAAAAGTCTTATATCATTTATTTGATATTTTAACATTGTAGTTCGTTCAATCCCCATTCCGAAAGCAAATCCCGAATATTCTTTACTATCTATTCCACAAGCTTCCAAAACATTAGGGTCTACCATACCGCAACCTAATATTTCTACCCATCCCGAATATTTGCAAATATTACATCCTTTACCACCACATATTGAACAAGATATATCCATTTCTGCCGATGGTTCTGTAAAAGGGAAAAATGATGGACGAAGGCGAATTTGAGTATCTTTCCCAAACATTTCTTTTGCAAAGTAGAGTAGTGTTTGTTTCAAATCTGCAAACGAAACATTCTTGTCTACATATAATCCCTCAACTTGATGAAAAATACAATGTGCTCTTGCAGAAATAGCTTCGTTACGAAATACTCGTCCTGGAAATAAAGCTCTAATTGGAGGCTTTTGAGTTTCCATAACTCTAATTTGAACCGATGATGTATGTGTGCGAAGTAAAATATCAGGATTTTTTTCAATAAAGAAAGTGTCTTGCATATCGCGCGCTGGATGATCTGCAGGGAAATTTAATGCTGAAAAAACATGCCAATCGTCTTCGATTTCTGGACCATCGGCAACCGTAAATCCAATGCGGTTAAATATTTCGTTTATCTTATTTCGTACTATCGAAAGAGGGTGACGCGAACCAATTGTTATTTGATCACCGGGTAACGAAAAATCAATATTTAAATCGTTTGCAACTGAAGTGAAACTCACTTGTGCATTCGTTAATTTATCTTGTGCAATATTTTTTAAAATATTTAATTTTTGACCAAATTCTTTCTTTTGATCTCCCGGAACCAATTTAAATTGTTCGAATAGTAAGCTTACTTTACCTTTTTTTGAAAGGAAGTTTAATCTAAATTGCTCAAGCGTTTCTGCATTTGTAATTTCAAAATCAAGAACTTCTTTCTGAGTGTCAAGAACGTTTTGTAACATATAATTATTTTTTCAATATTGTAATACTCAAAATCTTAATGTCTTCGAGAGGTCTGTCGTTCGAATCGGTAGTTACTAAAGATATTTTATCAACAATATCTAGCCCTTCAATTACTTCTCCAAAAATTGTATAGTCATTATCAAGATGTGGTGCCCCTCCCTTTTCAATATACTCTGCACGTTGTTTGGCGGTATATCTTATTGAATCAAGTTTTTTAAAATCTGAATCTAAATCGGTTGTTATTTTTTGGACAATTTTATCAAAACCTTCTTTATCTCCTTTATTTCTACACGAGTCTAAAGTTGGCATCATATTTTTATTCTCAGGTTTTGCTAAATAACTGTTTATCAATTCTCCCCGTTTTGCCTCTAAAATTTGATGTTCATTCTGATTAAGAATTTCTTCCGTTAAAGCTTGTCCAACGACAATATAAAATTGACTTCCCGATGACGCTTTTGAAGGATTCATTTCACTGCCTAATCGTGCTGCTGCAAGTGCTCCCTTTTTGTGAACGTGTTTCATTGATATTTCTGCAGGAATAGTATATCCAGGTCCACCAACTCCTAGCATTTTTGTTCTATCAGCATTTTTCGATTCTGGATCTCCTGTTTGTATCATAAAGTTTTTTATAACTCTATGAAAAAGGATATCATCGTAAAACCCCTTTCTTACAAGTTTAATGAAATTATCGCGATGAAGTGGAGTTTCATCATATAATTTTACCTTAATATCGCCTATATTTGTATGTATAAGAACCATCGTTTCAGTATGTTTTTTTTTGAAACTAAATGAACCGAAAAACAAAAGGCAAAAAAATAAAAAAATAGGTCTCATTAGGTCGATTGATTCATTAACTTTGTATTGCAAATTAACTAAAAATAATTCTATATTAGTAAACGAAATTTCAATTTCTAAAAAGTATTTACAAACATATTTCTAAGCCCTGTTATGTATCGATTTTTAATAATATTATGTTGTTTTATATTCACATTTTTAGGATGTGTTAAAGAACAAGAAAAGGCAGTTGCATTTATTACTGTTACTAGTCCTGCTGGTTTTCCTCAACCCAAGGTCTTTGTAAATTTTTATATTGCATCAAATAACATTCGTAAAGGTTCTGTTGATACTACTTTGCAAACAGATATTTATGGTCACTGCGAATATGTTAGGTATCAAGAATGTTTTCTTGATGTTTTAGCCCTAAAACAATCTGATAAAGATTCTACAAAAACGCTTGCTGGTTCAATTTCAATAAGAATGATTCCTGGCGAAACCGTTTCAAAAACTATTGTAATACGCTAAATTAAGTGGTTACCAACGATACATATATTGACATTGCAATTTCAGAAGCCTTTAATAATATTGATAAAAATGGTGGTCCTTTTGGTGCCCTTATTATTTTAAACAATGTAATAATAGCAACAGGTACAAATACTGTTACTCTTGATAATGATCCAACGGCACATGCTGAAATAAATGCTATTCGTAATGCTTCAAAAAAATTAAATCGATTTGATTTATCTGGATGTATTTTATATACATCTTGCGAACCATGTCCAATGTGCTTAAGTGCTATTTATTGGTCACATATCGATGAAGTATATTATGCATTAACAAGACAAGATGCTAATAATGCTGGGTTTGATGATAATTATATTTATAATGAACTTTCTTTGCCAACTGACAAAAGAAAAATAAGATTTACAAATATTTCTAGAACTAAAGCTCTTGCAGTATTTGAGAAATGGAAAAATAAAAATGATAAAATTGCTTATTAAAATGAAATATAAATACTTATGCTTTATTATTATTCTCATTTCATTTGTTGGTTGTGGGAAAAAGTTTTTAGACAGAGAGCCATCTTACTTTTCAAATAAAAAAGATGCATATAATTCTATTCAGGCTCTTCAATCTGCTTTAAATGGTTGTTATGATGGATTACAGGATTACAGATACTATGGTCGAAATTTCTATCTCTTCACTGAAACATATTCCGATAATGCAAAATTATCATCTACTAATTTGAATAATTTTAGTTCTTTTTATAGTTATTCTTTAACGTCATCGAATGCCGAATTAGAAGGATTTTGGAAACTAGGATACAAAATCATTTCACGATCAAATAATGTCATTGCCGCAGCATCAAACTTAAAAACGGTTAGTTATTTTGAGAGAAAACAAATTTTAGGCGAAGCATATGCAATTCGAGCCTTAGTCTATTTCGATCTTGTTCGTGTTTTTGCCCAACCTTATGCAATTACAATTGGTGTAGATTCTGCTAATGGAAAAGGTGGCCACGTTGGTATACCTTTAATAACTGAACCAACATCCGAAGATAGTATAATAACTCCTGCAAGAAGTTCTGTCAATTTGGTTTACAATCAAGTAATTTCTGATTTTAACAGAGCTGATACAATGTTACAATTAAAATCAATCGAGCCATATACTTTTTGTTCATATGCAGTTAAAGCGTTATTATCGAGAGTTTATATGTCTATGGGAGTGTATTCAGAAGCGCTTGGATTATCCTATAACCTTATAAAATCGAATCAATATCATCTTATTGAAAATGAAGATTATATTCATTCATTAACATTACCTTATACAGATGAAACAATTTTTTGTATTCCAATGACATCAAATGATAATAATGGAACTAATTCAATTGGATACATGCTCTCAAAATCTGGGTATGGCGATATAGTGTCAACACAGGATTTATACAGTTTATATTCAGCAAATGATATTAGAAAACAATTATTTAAAAAAGGTAAAGATATTTTTATTTACAAATACCCAGGTAGAACTGATGCTCCTAGTATCGATAATATTCCAATTATTCGTATATCAGAGATATATTTAAATTATGCGGAAGCTGTACTTCGATATTCAAATTCTAAAACGGCACAAGATTTAGCTCGAGGAATTTTAGACACATTAATGCAACGAGCTGATAAAACAGCACCAAATGTTAAACTTCAAGGTAACGACTTATTAAATCTTGTATTGGAAGAAAGACGCAAAGAATTTGCATTCGAAGGACAACGTTTTTTTGATTTAAAAAGACTACAATCTTCAATAATAAGAACAGATTGTAATTCATCAATTTGTACTGTTAATTTCCCTAGTTATTTATTTGCCATGCCTATTCCAATTTCTGAAACCAATTCAAATAAAAAAATTAAACAAAATATTGGATATTAAAATGAATAGTAAATTTTTAATTTTAATTATTAGCGTTTTTACTGTTTTATATAGTTGTAAAAAGGACGATAAAACTTATCAAAATGATTCAATGGTAGAATTTTCGAAAAACGAAGATCTAGTTATAATACCTTTTTCTGAAAAGAATACAATAACACTTCCTATTAAAGTGCAGCTTAATTCTAAAGCCTATGGAATTGATAAAAATATTCAAATTGTCGAGTCAGATACTAATTCGGTATCTCATAGGAAATATTATACTCTAAATAATAAAACAATTTTACTTGCTGATTCAATTTTTGCAATATTTTATGTGCAAATACAATCTAAAAATTTCAATGAAAATGAAAGTATAACTATTAATTTTATTTTTAGCGATTCAAGTCAAATTTCACCAGCTAAAAATTATAATAAATTCACGTTAATAATTAAAAAACAATCTTTTCAAGAGGTTTTTATTGGCAAATACTTGTGTTCAGAACCTGTTAATCAAGATTTATATACAACTCAATTTATTCCTGGTACTTTGGCAAATACTATTAAAAACACTAATTTTTGGAATTTTCCTGCAGATGGGCAAACTGTCGAATATACTATTTCTAAAGATTCGACAATGGCTGTTGAAATCGTCGAACAGGATTGGGTCGACAAAAGTGGTCAAGATTATAAAATAAGTGGTAAAGGTACTTATGATTTTAATGGTAATCTGATTGTAAATTATTCTGTTTTTAAAAATGGATTACTATATGAAGAAGGAACCCATACTTTTAATCCTTTAAAATAACTTTTCTAAAAACAAAACTATCATCTTCAAATCTTATCTTTAGTAAATAAATTCCTGGTTTTGAATTAATAGAGATAGAATAATTTTTCTTGTCAATATTTACAATTTGACAAGAAGTAGATACCCCTAAAACAGAAACCGTTTCTATTTTCGAAATGATATTCTCACTTCTAATTGTAAAAGTATTGCTTGAAATTGTTGGAAAAACTAAAATATCTTTACATATTATAGTCTCGTAAACAGGAGTCATTTGAATTTTAAGATTATCAATAGACCATCCCCAAGCGTTTTGAAAAGCATCAGAAAAAAGTCTAAATCGAATATAAACATTATCACCTTTTCTTAAATATTTATTACCTAATAAGTTTACTTTATGGTGATGATATATACTTTCGTCACCTTCTGCCGTTGAACTAATCTTTCCATTATTGTCTGTTGTTGTTTCTGAATAAAAAGTTGCTAACCAATCTGAATAAAGTTCAGTCTTATATCCCTTAAGTTCAAATGGATACCAATTTGCTTTATCTTTCGATCCTTCAATTATACAATAATCCCAAAATTCATAATCACCATAAATAGTACCTGATTCACTTGGTTCAATTAATGCAATTTCATCGAATTCCAAATATGCCTCTTGTGATCGAATCGTAACTGGATTTTTTATCATTGCTGTTAAATCTAATGTCTTACCTGTATATAAAGCCGTAGGATATGGATGTTTTGAATGAAGTGCGTAATTTGAAAATCCTTTAGGTTTACTAATTATAAAATCTGAAGTATTATTGTTTGTACTTATTATAAATTCATCTTTACTTTTTATCGAATCTTCAAATGAATCTTCAAATGAGACAAATGGTAATGATTTTGGACCAACAGAAATCTGATAAAAGCTGTATTTCCCATTTCCAATTGTTGAATTAATATTATGATTAGAAGAACTATCTAATGCATATAATTTATACATAAATGTATTCTTTTCTTTAATCAATTTTTTTAATACAATTGTAGTTTGATAATTATCAAATGAGGTTTTAGTAAGTTTAATTTTTTTGCTTTTTGACGTATCACTTGAGTTTATAAGATATTCTACCCAAACAGAATCTAAACCAACATTATCTGTTACTTTTGCATTTACTAAAAGAGTATCCATATCTTCTGATATTTCGGTTATAGCATTATGGTTAATTATTGGTTTTAAAGTGTCTTTACCAATATTAAACGAATAATAATTATATGGATAATTATTTGGAATACCTGTTAAAATAGCATTTATTTTGTCTTTTACTGTTATATAATAGCTTACTGAATGATCAAAAAATGAATTTGGGATATGTGCCTTATAATAATTTGCTGTATCTGTTTTTGCAAATGCTAACGTTAATTCATTGGCAAAATGATCAAACGAATAATGTAATTGTAAAGTATTAGGATTAAATATAGAATCAATATAAACTAAGATTTCTGGTTTATAATTCATATTTTCATTATCATGTAATTTATTTACAGATATTAAAAAATCATTCCAGCCCAAATCAGCTAATATTCCTTTAGTTATTGGACCTAAATCATGGATAGATTCTCCATAGACTTTCGTGTAATTTAATAAAGAATTTATATTTCCTTTGGGATATATATTATAATCTAAATGACATATTGATGAACCGGGATTATATTGACTTGGTGCATATAGTTTTGCACTTAAATCATTATTTAGTACATGTTCAAAATTACCCGAAAAAGTCAATGAATCTGATATGAGTGCTTTATATAATAAATTTGAATTTAAAGGATATTTATTTGAATTTAAAAGGGAAATGTTCAAACTATCTTTTATAAACAAATCAAAAATTAAGGGTATACCTGTACCATACAATTTTCCATTAATATTATCTGCTGTGAAATTCGTTTGAATTCCAATTCCATGACAAATTTCATGTAATAATATTGTATATAAATCTACAGAACTTGAATTTGGTAATCCATCCAAACCATAATACCAACTCATATTTTTATTAATAAGCATTACAATATCTGCTTCCGACGATTTATTTAATTCTTCGTCAGCAATTTTTTCTGCTAATGATATTGGGTATAGAACTTTATTATTGGGACAATTTTTGAAATTTGTAATTAATCCGTTTGGTGTACAAGAAGCTTGGATATTTGCTTTTTGAGCAATCCAATCAACTCTAATGTTTATTGGAATATTAGAGTTGATATATTTAGATATATCAAGTGTTGTCTTTTCAATAACTCTTTTTACCGAATCAGGTGTAAATGAGTTTGTATATGAAATTGAAAAGTAATTGTAGTTGTCATTTTTACTATAAGTAAGTTGCCCATAAACAGAAGAATAGAAAAAAAACAAAGATAATAAATACCAATATTTTCTCATAAGTCTAAACTTAAATATAAGAATCTCCTTTTTTAATTTGAATGTCATTTACAAATTGTCTAATTCGTTGTTCTTCATCTTTTTTACAAATGAGTAAACTTTCTCCAGAATCAACAATTATATATCCCTCTAAACCTTGAGCCACTATAATTTTATTCAATGGATTATTAATAATGCAGTTTTTTGATTCATATAATAAAATATTCTCTCCAATTATTGCATTTTGATCCTCATCTTTATTCGTATTTTCATATAATGATCCCCAAGTACCTAAGTCAGACCATCCAAAATCTGCTTTATATACATAAACATTTTCAGCTTTTTCCATAATTCCATAATCAATCGAAACGTTTGGACAAACTGAATAGGTTTTATCGATAAATTCTTCTTCTGAAGAAAATGAATTTCTGTTTTTAAATAATTGTGATATTTCTGGCAAATGTTTTTTAAATGCCTCATCTATTGATTCCAAAGTCCAAATGAATATTCCTGAGTTCCAAAAAAATTCTCCACTTTCGTAAAAGAATTTTGCTAATTCAATATTTGGTTTCTCTGTAAAAGTTTTTACCTTATCAATTTCACTGTTGTTTGACTCTTTTTTATCAATTTGTATATAGCCATATCCAGTATCTGGTCGACTTGGTTTTATTCCTAATGTTAGAAGAGCATTTTCTTTTTCTACAAACGTTATACCTTCACGAATAACTCTTATAAATTCTTCTTCTTTCAAAATTAAGTGATCAGATGGACAAACAATAATAGTTGCCTTTTGATTTCTTTTCGAAATCTTATAATTTGCAAATTCAATACATGGAGCTGTATTCCTTCTCTTTGGTTCAAGTAAAACTTGATCTTCAGATAGCATTGGAAGTTGATCTAATACAATATTTTTATATGCTTTATTTGTAACAATATAAAAATTTTCAGTTGGACATATTTTATTTAATCGTTCGTATGTTAACTGTAAAAATGTTTTACCAATACCTAAAATATCAATAAATTGCTTTGGTTTCTCTGTTTTACTTAGTGGCCAAAATCGACTACCAACACCACCAGCCATTATTATACAAAAATTATTTTTCATTCTTTTAAATTGGTTTCTTTAAAATAAAAAAACCTTGGTTTTTTATAACCAAGGTTTTAAATTGGGAATTTTAGAATTCCCACATATCATGTTCGAAATTGAAAATCCAATATTTTACTTTTTCAGCTTCAAGCATAGCTTGTAATCCTACTTTGTATTCATTTATACCTCTATCGTCATATACATTTGATTCCTGAGTTACAAAACTACTAAATTTTCGTTTAAAGAATATGTCATCAAAAGTTCTTCTCTCAGCATCATTTTTTTCATTAAACACTTCATGACTAGCAAAAAGTCTACGTGCTTCAGGAAAGTATACCATGAATACTTTTTTTAGTAAAACTTCTTCTTTTTCAACATCCTCTTTTCTATAGTATTCACGAATCCCAGTTAATCCAATAATTCGAACTTCTAAAACAGAACGTTGTCTATCCATGAACCATTCTTCTTTCATCAACATTCGTTTAACTTCAGAAAGTATTGCGGGTTTTTCAATAGGAGTTCTTTCTTCTAACCCAGTCTGTTCATTTAAAATAGAAACAGTATCCATACCGGCACCAAAATTCTGATTAATTTGTGCTTTTGTAAGTGGAACCGTGAATTTATCATCAACCATTGCATCATATGCAGTTAGACCTTCATTCGATACACCATACATTATTAAATTTGTCAAACTCATTCTAGTACCCATTTGTTCTGTAGGATAATAGAGAGGATGATTTAATTTTTCACGTAAAGGTAAGCATCTTACGATCTTTTTCGACCACATTACATCTGCCTCTCTAAGGAAAGGATATGGAATAGGCTTTCTACTGGGAACATGCTCTTTTTCATACACTCCGTCATTTACCTGAGCATTAAGACTTAAAAAGGCCCCAACAACATAAATGAATACAAGAAGTTTTTTCATACAAATTTAATTTTAAAATTATTCAACTTTAAACATCAAAGTACCTAACTCACGAACCGTTTTGTCTGGACCAACAGCTTTAATATCTTCAAAGTATAATTTTTGACCACGTTTTACTCCTTCAAGTAATGATCTTTGTTCAGATGTAATACCTGCACCAGTAGCAGGTTTATCTATTGTAAAACCATCTTTTGATTTAGTTGAAATATTAAAACCAGTTATATTAAATGTTAATGCAAAATCAAAGTTTTCCATTACAGCATCAACTCGTCTAACAGCCATAAGTAAACCTGCAGGTATAGGTCCACCAGTTTTACCAGCAATTTTTGCAACTGGATTTGGCACTTTCTTAACACGGAATTCTTTTGACCCCATTGGTTTAACTCCACCATCCATTTTGGCTGATACATTTATTGTAACCGTACCAGGTGTCCTTACATTAACTGTATATCCACCACTTGAAGCTGAAACTATACTTCCTTGAGAAATACTTGCTGAAAGTTTATTTGATGCAACTCCAGGTACTGATATATCTACAGGATTGTCTACTCCAATATAGAATACATTCATTTTCGTAGGAGAAATAACTAAAGATGAAGCAGCAACTTGATAGCTTTGTTTAAAAGAATATGATAAAATATTCCCAGTTGGACTTTTTATTTGTATTACTCCTCTATATTTTTTCTCACCTATTGCAGATCCTCTTACAGTATATGTACAAACTTTTGTTTTTGGATCCATTTCTACTTTTTGTGCACCTGATCTCATTTTTAGGTTATTTGGACCTAATGAATCATAATCTCCAACAAAAATTTCTGGAATTTGAGTTGAATCCGATGCTGCAAGGAATATTTGAGCTTTATATTCTCCTCCTTGCATTATATAGGTAGAGTTAGGTATTACAGTTGATTGTAATTTATTAAATTTGAACGAACCAGCATCAACTTGGCTTAATAAGTATGCAATAACATCAGATTCTGTATTTCTAACAGCAGCTTGAAGCTGAGTTAAAATTGTTATAACAGCGATTAAAGGTAAATGTTCAAAATGTTCAGATTCCCAAGTATGTCTTATTCCTTCTTTATCAACTGGAGGATCTGCAGTTTCAAGGTTTTTTTCTATTGTTTTAATCAAACCTGAATCCTTTTGAGCCAGAGAAATTAAAAACTCTCTATACCCTGCAATTGAAGCTTTAATTTTTTTACCTAATCCATTACCTGTAGCTCCAACCATAATTTCTGCAGGAACGTTGTTATTATCTTTCGATGCAATTGAATCTGGTTTAATTTTATCAATATTTTTACCAGTTAATTTATCAGCTTTAAAACAGATAGTATCTTTACACATTTGTAAGCTATCGATAATCTTTTCTGTTCTTCTTTTTACCTCAGTAGCTTTGTCATTCCAAGGCCCTGCTTTTGTTTTATTTTCTGTTGCCGCTTTTGTTAAAGCAAGATATAAAATGTCAGTCTTTTCATTAAAGCCTTTTGTGGTTTCGTTCAAACCATTGTTTACCAAGATGAAAGCATTTAAAATATCTTTTGATACGTTCAACGCTAGCAGACAAGTAAGAACCAGGTACATCATCCCGATCATCTTCTGCCTTGGCGTTTCTTTTCCGTGACCCATGTTTGTCTAGTTTTTAAATTAATAACTAATAATTTACAATTATTTTACATTCATTGCAGACAACATGTTGCCATAAACGGTGTTTAATGCCGATAAGTTTTTGCTTAATTTTGAAATCTCATCTTTATATTGAGCAACATCACTTGCAGTATCTTTTAAGTCTTGCATTATTTTATTTATACCACTTGTAATATGTTCTGTTTCTTGAAGATTGCTATCAGAATTTTTTAATTGCATTTCATATACTGAGTTTAATGCAGCTAAATTTTTAGATAATGCAGCTTGTTGTTTTGATTGTTCTGTTACATTATCACCAATAGATACTAGGCTTGAATTTAGTCCTTGTAATAGCGATTGGTATCCCTCACCTGAAGTAGAAATAGAATTTGCAATTTTTGAAGTTGCACCATTTATTGTCTCAGCTGATTTCTCATAAGAATTTACTAGATTACCTACTGATCCTGCCGCAGAATTCATGCTTTTTGCATAATTATCGGTTGCTACTGTAGCGTCACTAATATCTGTTAAATTCTTTGCAGTATTGTTTAAAGAACTTAAACTAGTGCCCAGTTTTTCAAATAAATTATCTCCTCCAGATTTCTCTAATAATTCATCAAATCTTTCAATTGCAGTTTTTCCTTTAACTTCATTCTTTCCTGCCATTTTACCTCCAACACCTTCTTCAATTTCGTCTAATCCAGCTAATTCAGGATAAACTAATGTCCAATCAATTTCTTCGTGAAGTGGTTCGAACGCTGAGAAAAAGAAAATCAAAGCCTCAACTGAAAGACCAACAACAAGCATAGGACCTGCACCTGGATAATGCTGAATTTTAAAAAGTGCACCAACAATTACTACAGATGCTCCCCAGCCATAAAGTTTACCCATGAACTTTTTGTATCCTTCGCTTTCTACTAATTCTGAAATACTCATAATTTACTTGATTTTAATTATTAGAACTAATTTTACTACTTTATTTATTAATAAATTTTTGAATCTCCTGGTACTCCATCTGCACCATGTTTACGACCTTCATACGTTCTTACACATCTAAATCCAATATATGATTTAGATGAATCTTGATATTCAAATGTTCTTGAACCGCATTGAAGATAATATGCAACATCTTTCCACGAACCACCTCTTAAAACTTTTCTTTTTAATGTTGGAGAATCATCTTCTACAGCATTAAATTTATAATCAGAGTTTAAGTCATGAATATAGCTATACGCAGATTCATCAAATGCACTTATAGTCCATTCACTAACGTTCCCTGACATATCATAAAGTCCCCATTCATTTGGTTCGTAATGTGCTACAACAACTGTATGTATTCCTCCATCATCAGTATAGTTGCCTCTCATAGGCTTAAAGTTTGCTATGAAACAGCCTAAATAATTCCTTGTATAGTAACCTCCCCAAGGGTACATTGAATGGTTTAATCCCCCACGAGAAGCATATTCCCATTCTGTTTCTGTTGGTAGTCTATAGTCATGAACAAAAGCTTGACCTTCACCTTTTAAGAAACCATTTTTTAATTGTGTTCTCCAAATACTAAATGCATTAGCTTGTTTCCATGTAATACCAACGGTTGGATAGTTATCATAAGCTGGATGCCAGAAATACATTGTAGCCATAGGTTCATTATATGAATAAGTGAAATCACTAATCCAACATAATGTATCAGGGTAGATATTTAATATATCTTTCATAATGTAAGATGAACGATCTTTTATTGCTTCTCTTTCACCATTTTCTTTAATAACTTCACCGTCGTATTTTCCCGTTTTGTAATTATATGCTCGTCTTTCTTGATTCTCAAATTGATGTTTTTGAGCAGCTTGTTTTAGATCTATCCAAAAATATTCGTAATTTAATTTACGAGTATCAATTTCTTTTCTTCTGAAGAAACGTTCGTTTTCTGCTAAATACATATCTTGTAATGCTTCTCTTTCTTCATCGCCAGACCAATTAATAGGTTCACTCCAATTAATAAATGGGGGATTGATTTCTTCTCCAAATTCATCTTGGCTAATTAAATATTTTTCATTTGCATCACCTAGTTTTCTGTAAGCAAGAGAATCCTTAACCCAGTATACAAACTGACGATACTCATTATTTGTAATTTCAGTTTCGTCCATCCAAAAAGCTTGTAATGAGACAGTTTTGTTTTGAGCAGTCAAAGCCCAAGGTGCATCTTGGTCACTTGGTCCCATACTAAAACTACCCATTGGCATATAAAGCATTCCAAAAGGAATAGAATTTTCCCAAGTTGGACGTTCTACAACACCTGTTAGTTCCCCATCGCCAACGTTGGCACAGCTACTGAAAATCAGTAAGATACAGCTAGAAATCAACACATTTTTCATCATTTTCATCTTTATTGATTTAAGGTCAGCAATATAGTAAATTTTAGATTACACAATACAATTCATTATAAAAATCTTACACTTTTGTAAGTTTTTGTATTTTTTTCAATATGTAGGTTGAATGTATATCCAACTAAAAACTCAAATTTCTTAAAATTTAAAGTTGATAATTTTGAACTAAGGAAGTCGTAAGCGAATAAGAATCTAGTTCCATCTAATTTTGAGCCATTTTTAATATTAGCACCAATAATTCCACTTAGATTACTTCCAGTTGAGTATTCTAAACCACCTAAAATAAATCTACTATATTCCACAATTGTACTCAAACTTAATTGTGGATTTTGAATCGTAAGCATTCCGTTTATGGGCGTTTTGTATTGCATAGATGGCATAATTACAAGTAACGGATTTGTGGGCTTGTACGTGTATCCTGCAATAAAGTATACATTTGGAACAAAATATTTTAAAGTACCTTGATTTAGCTTCAATTTAGGAGAATTTATATTAGTAAAAGATGCTCCAAAATATAAATCGCCTTTATAGTAATAAGCTCCAAGACCTAAATTCATTACCGAACTTGTTTTACTTATTTTATTGATTAAATCGTCTGATCCGGCACCTGTTTGAATACTATTAGTGTAAACTGCTTTTGAAAAATCATATCCTAAACTGTTATAACTAAAATTAGCACCTATTCCTAATTTACCTTCACCTATCTTAAGATGATATGCATATTGTAGATTAATATTTGTGCTTTTTTCAAATAAACCATTTTTATCTGTAACAATATTAATTCCTATACCACTATTTATTTTTTTTAAAGGCATATTTGACGTAATCCATACTGTACTTGGAGCTATTTTATTCCCAGCACCATCAGTGAAATTTCCATAAGGTTGTTTAATGTCTATAAGAGCATCGCCTTGTATTTTGCTTCCAACAGCTCCAGCGTTAAATGCAGCTATATTTTGCATATAAAGAGAAGATCGTGGTTCTTGTTGACAAAATGCTTGATTAAAACCTAAAAAGGTTATCATTAAAAGGAAGAAATATTTCTTTATCGCTTTATGCACTTTGTGTGTAGCTATTTTTATTTGAAACGTAAAATAAATAAAATATTTTCAAAGCACCAAAATATTAACAGTAAATCGTTAATAACTTTAGATTATTGTGGGTTTTGAGATAAGTAATCTGCTTTTTTCTTGTAAATAAATGTCTGGAATAGTGTTTTGACAAACTGCAAGATAATCTTCATGATTACAAGGAGTTATGTGAGGATTATTCTTATTACCATCATTTGAAATTTCAATCCACCAACGATCTGTTTTTGAACTTTTGTAGAAAATGAAATTAGTACCAAATTCATCTGAATTTAATACGTATTTTAATAAATTATCGATTGATTCTGCTGGATAATCGTTTTTACGAGTATTAAAACCATCAATAAAATGCCAAATTATTTGCGCAGCCAAATGAGCTGTTTGATTATTTATATCATTTTTTGTATTGCATTCACATACAAAAAATGCTTTTGTTTTTTCTGATAGACCTGCATATTTTGAAAGTTGACAAGATTCTTCCCCTGTTAATCCGTTCGGTGATGTAAATAAATTGCCTGGCGCATCACATTGTCGTGTTGCACTTAAGTCAAAAACTGTTAGTTGAGAGTCGCGGAGTAATGGTTCTGTTTTTTTGAAGTCTTCTCTAATTTTACCTAATCGAAAGTTCGTATGATTTTTATTCTCGATAAATTCGAAATCTACTTTTGACACAAGATATGATTGACTTCCAATTGAAATAATTTTGTGAGGTGCTATTTTTTTATCGATAAATTGCAAACTAGAATGATTATGTAATTCTTCTTCATTACCAACATCAATTCTACTATCTACGCAAGAAATAGTTAAATCCGAATAAATTTCTTTTAATGCTTTTGAAATAGGATACATCATATCTTGCGATGAACCAAATAGAATTGGAGTTACCTTATTCACTAACAAAAACGTAACAATATCTTGTAATGCGTGATAGGTATCATCTAATGTTTTTCCACTTATTAGATTTCCTAAATCAAGAATTTTACAATTACTATTATGATTATATAAGGAGTAGAGGAGCTTTCTTATTTCATCTGCTGAATCTGAAACTCCGATATTTGTAGAATTTCTTTCGTCTTTTATCCCAATTAATGCTATTGGATATTCATTTATGTGTTTTAATAATTCAGGATTATAGAATGTTACCGAATCGGCAATAGTATCTCGACCATTTGGTTTTGTTTTTAATGTGTCGGAAGGCGATTCAAAATATAATTCTAGTTCCATGATTCTATTTTTTAGCTTTTGCAGTTTTTGTTGCTACTTTTTTAGTTGAAACTGCTCCAGCAATTTCCATACATTCAGCTAATGTTAATTCTTCGGGTTTTTTGCCTTTTGGAATTTTGTGATATTTCTTCTTATAATAAACTGTTGGGTTTTTCCATCGATCAAGAACTACTTTTATGTTTTTATCTTCATCAAAGGTTTTTATGGTTTTTTCAATATCCTTAATTCTTTTTTCGTCAATTAATTCTATTGTACGTTCGAGTGTTACAGTATAAGGATCGTCTGTTTTCTTTAATGGCGTAAATGCAGAATTATGTGTAATATATGGGCCAAATCGTCCAACTCCAACACTTACTTTTTTACCTTCATACTCTCCAACTATTCTTGGTAATTTAAATAGTTCGATTGCTTGTTCTAACGTAACACTATCGATTGTTTGACCTTTTGCAAGACTTGCATATTGAGGTTTATCAGCATCGGTACTTGAACCTAACTGTGCAAATGGTCCAAATCGGCCATCTCTTAATGAGATTTCTTTGCCAGTTTTAGGGTCGATACCAAGAACTTTACCTTCGGTAGAAATATCTAATATTTTAATTGCATTTTCTAAGGTAATTGTTTCGATCAATATACCTTTTGGAATGTTTCCATATTGAGGTTTATCATCTGGTTTTGCAAGATTTTTTACTTGAATCATTGGACCAAAACGACCAATTCGAACAGAAATTTCATTTCCTGTTTTAGGATCGAGACCAAGAATGCGTTCTCCAGAATTTTTTTCGGATGTTTCGGAAGTTAATTCAACAATCGAATGGAACGATTTGTAAAACTTTCCAAGCATTTTTGTCCAGTCAACTTTTCCTGTTGCTACTTCATCAAAACTTTTCTCAACATTTGCGGTAAAGTTAAAATCCAAAATTTCGGTAAAATGTTTTACCAAGAAATCGGTTACAACCATTCCTATATCGGTTGGAAATAATTTACCTTTTTCTGTACCAAAAATTTCTGTTTTTAACGTTTCGGCAATTTTATCTTTATCTAGAATTAATTGTGTATACGATCTGCTTTCGCCGTTTCTTTCTTCTTTCGAAACATAACCTCTTTTTTGAACAGTCGAAATTGTTGGTGCATAAGTCGAAGGACGACCAATTCCAAGTTCTTCTAACGTTCTAACCAAACTTGCTTCCGAATATCGTGGAGGATGTTGAGTGAATCGTTGAATTGCTGATATGGTTTGTTTTTGAAGTTTGTCGCCTTTTTTTATTGGAGGAATAACGCTTTCATCAGAATCGTCGTTTTCATCATCGGTCGATTCTATGTAAACTTTAAGGAAACCATCGAATTTAATAACTTCGCCTCGTGCAACGAAATATGCATCGTTTACATTCGATACTGCGATTGTAACATTTGTCTTTTCTAAAATTGCATCGCTCATTTGCGAAGCAATGGTTCTTTTCCAAATTAATTCGTAAAGACGTTGTTCGTCGTAATTGTTACTAACATTGGTGTTATTAATATAGGTTGGACGAATTGCCTCATGAGCTTCTTGTGCACCTTTTGATGATGTTGTGAATTTTCGAACTTTAGAATATTCTTTGCCAAAGTTTTTTTCGATTTCTTGTTTTGTCGTTGCAATTGCTAAATCAGAAAGATTTACCGAGTCGGTACGCATATAGGTTATAATACCTTGTTCGTATAAACTTTGAGCAACTTGCATTGTTTTAGCTACTGAAAATCCCATTTTACGACTAGCTTCTTGTTGTAAGGTTGAAGTCGTAAATGGAGCTGCAGGCGTTTTCTTTGCCGGTTTTACTTCAACTTCGGAAACTTGGAATGTTCCGTTTTTGCATTTTTCGAGAAAAGATAATGCTTCTTCCTTTGTTTTATATTTTTTCGAAAGTTCAGCTTTTAAACTATAAATTGTTCCATTTGCTGCAGGAACAGAAAATATGGCAGAAACCTTAAATGCTGATTCCGATTTGAAATTTATGATTTCGCGTTCGCGGTCAACGATAATTCGAACAGCAACCGATTGAACACGACCTGCTGAAAGAGATGGTTTTACTTTTTTCCATAATATTGGAGAAAGTTCGAAACCAACTAAACGGTCGAGAATGCGACGAGCTTGTTGTGCATCGACAAGATCTTTATTGATGCTACGAGGATTCTCTATAGCTGCAAGAATAGCAGTTTTCGTAATTTCGTGAAAGCAAATTCTTTTAGAATTATTGTCGTTTAATTTTAGGACTTCGGCTAAATGCCAAGATATGGCTTCTCCTTCGCGGTCCTCATCAGAAGCGAGCCAAGTCATTTTTGAACCTTTAACGGCAGCTTTTAATTCGGTTACCAATTTCTTTTTATCGGCAGAGATTTCGTATTTTGGATCGAAGTTGTTATTAACATCAACTCCAAGATCTTTTGAAACTAAGTCGCGGATGTGACCATAGCTTGACATTACCTTGAAGTTCGTACCGAGGAACTTCTCGATTGTTTTTGCTTTAGCCGGTGATTCGACAATTACTAAATTTTCTGCCATGATATAATTCTGCAATTAAGAGTGTGCAAAAATAAAAAAAGAAATATAAAACCTGATGTTATTTTTTAGATGATTATGATTATTTTCGCATTCTATAATATATAAGGTATAAAAATCACAATATTTAATAGAGATTTATAGCTCTCAAAATGAAGCAGACAGCCAAAAAGGACGATATTTCAGTATCAAAATATTTAAAATATCTTTGGTTACTTTTTTTATCACCAATACTGATATTAGCACTTGTTTTTGTATTAGTATCGTATGGATTACTCGGATTTATGCCTTCGTTTGAGCAATTAGAGAATCCAAAAAGCAATTTAGCCACCGAAGTTTACTCATCTGACATGGTAATTCTTGGAACCTATTTCAAAGAAAATAGGATGAAAGCAGAATATAGTGAACTGTCTCCATTTTTAGTTGATGCGCTTGTTGCAACAGAAGATGCTCGTTTTTACAAACATTCGGGAGTCGATTTTCGTGGATTAGGACGAGTAGTGTTTAAAACGATTTTAGGTGGTAACCATGGAAGTGGTGGCGGTTCGACAATTTCGCAACAATTGGCAAAACTACTTTTCCCACGTGAACGATTTGGGTCGGCAATCGAAAAGGTAAATCGCAAATTTCGTGAATGGGTTATTGCGGTAAAATTAGAACGAAGTTATACAAAAGAAGAAATTCTAACAATGTATTTCAACGAGTTCGATTTTTTGAATTTGGCAGTCGGAATAAAATCGGCATCAAAAGTTTATTTTAATTGTAAACCTGCAGATTTAAAAATTGAACAAGCTGCAATGTTGGTTGGTATGTTAAAAAATCCATCGATGTTCAATCCGATTCGTAAACCAAAGAATACACTCGAACGTCGTAATGTCGTTTTATCGCAAATGTTAAAATATAACAAGATAAATAAACATCAATACGATTCTTTAACTCAAATATCTTTAAGTATAGATTTTCAGCGTGTCGATCATAAAGAAGGTTCTGCTCCTTATTTAAGGGAATACATGCGAATGATTATGAGTGCCATGCAGCCCGAAAGAGAAAATTATTATTCTGCTGAATTGTATCATGAAGATTCTTTACGATGGGAAACAGATCCATTATATGGTTGGTGCAATAAGAATAAAAAATCGGATGGTTCGACCTACGATATGTATCGCGATGGACTAAAAATTTACACAACTATAAATTCTAAAATGCAGAATTATGCAGAATTGGCTGTCGATTCGCATATGACCGAAATTCAAAAAAACTTCTTCCTTGAAAATAAAGGTAAAGCAAAAGCTCCTTTTGGCAGTGATGTTAGTGACGATCAAATAAAAACGATTTTAACACTTGCAATGCATGGATCGGATAGATATAGAAATGCAAGAGAGCAAGGAATAACTGATGTTGAAATTCAAAAGCAATTCTTGACAAAGACTAAAATGAAGGTCTTTACGTGGAAGGGTGATAAAGACACAACTATGACTCCATGGGATTCGATTCGATACATGAGATTCTTTTTACATACAGGATTGATGTCGATAGAACCTGAAACCGGATATATTAAAGCCTATGTTGGTGGTATTAATTATAAATATTTCCAATACGATCATGTTATTGTACAAAAGCGTCAAGTAGGTTCAACATTTAAACCATTTTTATATACACTTGCCATGCAAGATGGTTTGACTCCTTGCTTTAAGGTTGCAAATGTTCCAACAACATTTTATGTGAACGATACAACATGGACACCCGATAATTCGGACGATTTACGAAAAGGAGAAATGGTGTCGTTGGCTTGGGGTTTAGCAAATTCGAATAATTTTGTTTCTGCCAAACTTATGCAGATGTTTAAACCAGAACCAGTTGTTGCTTTAGCTCACGAAATGGGAATTACAAGTCCAATTCCTGCGGTTCCATCTATATGTTTGGGAGTTGCCGATTTAAGCCTTTACGAAATGGTTGGTGCATATGGCGTTTTTGCAAATAAGGGAGTTTGGACACAACCAATTTTTGTTACTCGCATCGAAGATAAATATGGAAATGTAATTTCGAACTTTACGCCCAAACGTAATGATGCTATTAGCGAAAAAACGGCTTTTCTGATGTTAAACATGTTAGAAAATGTGGTAAATCATGGAACAAGTATGAGGTTACGCTTTAAATATGGATTTAATAATATGGTTGCTGCAAAAACTGGAACGACAAATAATCATAGCGATGGATGGTTTATAGGAATAGTTCCACATTTAGTTACTGGAATTTGGGTTGGAGGAGAAGAGCGTAGCATTCGATTCCATGGCTTAAGACTTGGACAAGGTGCAACAATGGCATTACCAACTTGGGCATATTACATGCAAAAAGTATATGCCGATAGTGCTAATTTAGATTATAAACGAGAAGAGATTTTCGAGAAACCCGAAGGTTTTCAGTTACCTCCTGTTTGGTGTAACGATAGAGACGATAATGCATCGGCCGATGGTGGTGAATCGGTTGAAGATTTAGAGTCGGAGATTAATTAATGAGACTTAAGTTTAAAATAAACAGCAAATAAAGTTAGTCATGCTGAGCTTGTCGAAGCAACTGAATAACTCTCAAATAGTTCATCAAAATTTAATAAGTCAATTCGAAATAAAATACTGACTATCGATTATTCATAAACTCAACCCCTGTCTTGCCAGACATCCCCTTCTCTTGCAAGAGAAGGGGAGTGTGTAGGGCAATGTGTGTTGGCGAGGGGAAGAGTATTAATTGGTATCAATTAAAAAATGAGAATTGATGTAATTATTTGCAATATATCCTTATCTTTTAATCAAAATGTCGAATAACTATTTCGAGTTTAAGCAATTCACCGTTAGTCAAATATACAGTGCGATGAAAGTTGGCACTGATGGTGTATTGCTAGGTTCTTGGGTTAACGCTGAAAATGCAAAATCTATTCTTGATATTGGAACAGGAACCGGATTGTTATCGTTAATGATGGCTCAAAAAAGTTCTGCAACAATCGATACAATTGAAATAGACGAAGATGCATGCAAAGATGCAAGCTTTAATTTTGTACACTCACCTTGGAAAAATAGACTGCATTTAATTCAAAGTGATTTTCTAGAATTTCAGAAACAAGCCGAAAAATCTTACGATTTAATTATTTCAAATCCTCCATTTTTTAAGAGTTCTTTACATTCCCCAAATAGTAAGAAAACTATTGCTCGACATAATAATAGTCTGCCTCACGAAAAGTTGATTGATGGTGTTGTAAAATTGCTTCATGAAACTGGTTATTTTTATGTTGTACTTCCATCAGATATTGCAAAAGAATTTATTGTAATGGCAAGACTAAAAGGATTACATCCAAAGCAAATAGCACAAGTTTTTTCAAAAAATAACGATTTAAAATCAGTAAGATCTTTAATCTCGTTTACAAAAAACGATTGCAAAGTTTTTGAAACTCGAATTGATATTTATGATCAAAATCTAGAATATAGTTTGGATTATAAAAATTTGACCAGGGACTTTTATTTGAATTTTTAAAACTAGAAAAACCATTCTTTTGTTTTAGGATATAGGGTTCGACCGCAAAAGTTTGTCATAAACACAAATTCTTTCAAAAAATAACAAGAGTCAAATGGGCTAAAATGAACGGATATCGAACATTTACAGGGGCTAACGCTCCGCCAACGAGCTGAAAATTTTCAACAAAAATGTTTGTCATTTTGTTGAAAAGTATATCTTTGTATCCCTTTTTAAAGGCAAAATTTCAATGTGATGCCTTTAAATGTTTAAAAATTAACAAGTATTTTAATGTCAACCTTAAATAAATTCAATATGAAAACGAGAACAATTACTAAAAATTCCGGATTAGGATTTAGTAGTGGACTGCTTAGGTGGTGTGTGATATTGATTGCTTTGCTGACGAGTTCGCTAAGCATGAATGCACAACGAAACTATGCGTTCCCACAAAACTACAAGTATCCTAATGGGCAAATTTACACTGGTAGTGATGTGCAAACTAAAATTCAGGGTTTGTTCAATTCATGGAAAACGACCTATTATGTTGAAGGATCAATTGGCGGTACACCATGTGCTCGTATCAAGTTCCAACAACCTGGACAAGATGGTTCGTTAACCGTATCGGAAGGTATTGCTTATGGTATGCTTATTTTTGTGTATATGGATAATGCTAGTAACTCGACGCAAGATGAATTTAATAAATTGTGGACTTATTACCAAAAAAACACAACCGACGGACAAGTAATGAACTGGAAAGTTAATGGCTTTACCGGTGCAGTTGCGAGTGGTACTGGAAACGAACATGGTGCTACCGATGCTGATATTGACGTTGCTACGGCTCTTTTATTAGCTCATAAACAATGGGGAAGTACAACTGTCGATTATTTAGCTGCTGCAAAAACATTAATGAATACCATTTATTCTTTTGAAGTTGATGGTAATATGTTATTAAAACCAGGAAATGCATTTAACGATTATGCTAACCCTAGTTACTATATTACAAATGCATTAGAATTATTTGGTAAAGTAGAAGGTTCTACTAGATGGGCTCCCGTTATAACAGCTTGTTATAAATTGATGAATGCGTCTAAAAATGGAACTACAGGATTTGTTCCTGACTGGACAACAACACCTGCTGGTGGAGCAATTAATGGAATTGTTAGTGATAAATTTGAATCTTATTTCTTGTACGATGCAATTCGTATTCCTTGGCGTATGGCACAAGCGTATGCTTGGTATGGTCATGCTGATGCAAAAACTATTGCATCAAAAACAACAGCTTGGGCAATCGCAAATCATCCTGACCCAGCACTTATTTGGGATGGTTATTTAATTGGCGGAGGTCAATTTAATAACCCAACTGGTAATGCGAACTTTACAAATCTTGGTAAAAATCATAACCCTTGTTTCTCTGGTGGTTTAGGTGTTGGTTGTACGGTTGACCCTGCAGCATCTGGATTTACTACTTATTTAGGTAAAGTTTGGAATGTAGGTAGTGCTGCCGATCCTTATGGAGCATATTTTACCAATACTACTCAGTTATTATATATGTTATTTATGACTGGTAATATGCCAAACCTTTGGGATATGAAACCATTGCCAACAGCTGCAGAAACTGATGCAGTTGGACGTGTAATTTCTATAGATTTTAGTAAAGCATTAGCAGCAACAACATCAACAACTGGTTGGTTAGTTGAAACATTTGCCGATTCGGCCGATTTAGTAGCAAATAGTCCTACTACCATTGCAGTTTCGTCTATTGCTGTAAGTGGAACAAGAGTAACTATTACTTTAGCAGCTGATATTGCTGAACAATTTATTCGTGTTACTTATACTGGAACTACGATTAAATCGAGTGCCGATAATTTAACTGCAGATGCATTTACTCGTTTTGCTGTAACAAACAAAATAACAAGTATGGAACCATTGCCAGTATCTAAATTTACTGATGTTTTGGGTACTATGGTTAAAATAACATGGAGTAAAGCAATTAAACCTTCGTCTATTGTTCCAGCTAATTTTACTGTTAAAGTTAATACTAAGTTAACAACTGTAACAGGAGTTACAATAGATGCTTCAGACTCATTAGTGACAAATATTGCAATAACTGGTGGTTCAATTACAAGTGTTACCGACGTTATTACAGTAACGTTTACAGGAGGTTCAATTACAGGAACAGGAAGTGCTAAAACGGCAAAAGCATTTACCGATGCTCCAGTACAAAACTTCTATATGAATGTTTCTTGTTATACATTAACAAATTTCGATGCTAATCCATTTATTGTAATGGCTTCATGGGTAACTGGTGTTTGGTCGAATGCAGGTACTGATCCTGCAAGTACAACTAATAAGGTTGGTTATTTTAAAGGAGATAATACTACAAAATATCTTTCAACAAAGGGTACATTTAGTTTAGCGAATCAGCCTGCTTTTGTTGCAGCTTTAGGTCAAACTGGAGCAATGTTGAAATTTAGATATTATGTAAAAAGTGCAACTTTTGCAGCTAGTGAAAAATTAAAAATAGTTTTTGCTCAAGCGGCATTAGCAGATGCTGGAAGTTATTATGATCCTGATGAAATTGCATTTACCATTGCACCTACTGCAACTAATGCATGGGTGAGTGTTTCTTTACCTATTAATGGCGTTAAAAATACAAAATACGATTTTATTCAACTTGGAACAGATATTGGAAATGCTGCAACAAAGGCTGAATTCTATATTGATGATCTTCAAATTTGTCCTCCTCCACCAACAGTTAATTTTGTGAATGGTCGAACATCGTTCGACGGTACACAAGTCGAAGTTCGTTTTAGTACAGGTATGAAAGTACCAACAAGTGCCAGCGAAATTTCGGTATTTGTTGATGGCGTTGCTAGTACAGTAACTTCTATAACAGCAAAACAAGGAGATGCAACATTCTTAGTTTTAAATCTAAGTTCAGCAATAACAGATCCAGCTGCTGTAGTAACAGTAAGTGGTGGCGGTACTACAGGTTTAAAATCTGTAAATAGTACGCCTGCTGAAGTGTTTAATGGAGCTATTGCAAATCTTGTAGGAATTTCGGTAACTACAGGTTGGCGCGATGATTTTGCTTCGACTACCGATTTCATTACAGCAAATCTTGGCGCTGGGGTATCGTATACACCTGCTCCTGTTGAATCGGCTACAGCTCCGGGTACATATTCTGTAACTATAGATGGAACTGCTGGTTGGTCGACTTTAGATGTTACTACATATGGTACAGGCGCTAAAGATATGAAACAAGTAATGGACTTAACAGGTCGCGAAAAGGTTCAAATTAGATATAAAGTTCCTTCGGCTACAAGTACAAAATTATATTTACGTATATCTTGTAAAGACAAAGTTAATGGAAATGCTAGTGATGGAATGACTTTCTTACCATTAACATTTACGGCAGGTGCTACAACTTGGAACGATCTTACTGTTGATTTAAGTGCAACATTAATTAAAAAATATGATGCAAATGGTAATGCCTATAGCACTCCACTCGTAGTTGATAGAACAAATATTTACCAAGTAATGTTTTGTTTTGTAGAGGCAGAAGGAACTGCAACGTCAGTTCCTGCATATACTCCAAAACAATTTAAAGGTAAAATAGATTTCGATTATATTTCGATTGGTTCTGCACTAGTATTAACTGGTGTTCCTGCAACAGTTAACGAAGGACAAGCAGTTGCTGCAACAAGTAGTGCTACTGGTCAAATATTCTTAGTTCCTGCAAATACACCTCCAATGTTAAAAGCATTGCAAGATTCAGTATTTGCTGGAAGAGGAGTTGTTGTTACATCAACAGCTGCCGTTGCTACAACGATAGCAACTACAATTCTTCCTGCAGGTTATTACGAAGCTTATGCTTATGATCCACAAGCTGGTGCATTATCTGCAAAAGTTGGTGTAAATATTTTAGATATTACAAAACCAATAATTTCTGCACCTTCAACAGGTAATTTCTCGGCAACATCTACAGTTACTGCAACGGTAAACGAAAATGCTACCTTATATTTAATACCATCAACAGGTGTTACATTAACAGATATAGCAGACATCATTAATAAAGCAGTTTACAATGTTGGAGTAACAAAAAATGTTGCTGCATCTATCTTATTATCTAATATTACACCAGCTGTTACTTTAGGACAAAAATTTGTGTTTGTTGCTGCAGATTATGCATATCCAACACCAAATATTTCGGCTGTTACATCTCCAGTTATTACAATTGTAGATTTACCTTTAACTATGTCGGTAACTCCTACAGGAGCTGTTGAATCGGGAAAAGATGTTACTGTATCGGTTAGCCGTTCTGCTACCGCTTATTTAATTCCTTCTACGGTATTAGTTGCTTCTCAATCTGACTTAAACAATCCAGCAAAATCTGTTGCAATTACTAGTTTGTCTGGAACAATCTCTACAACAGGTGTTGCTTTAGGAACGTATTATGTATATGTTTCTGATGGAGTTACCATAATTGGCCCATCGGCAATGATTACTGTAAGTGATGTTACTCCTCCTGTGTTAAGTGCATTTACATCTGGTTCGGTTGCTATTACAAATGGAACCATTTCAGCAACTTCGAACGAAACTGGAAATTTATATTTAATAAAAGAAGCTGACATAGGTAAAATTAGTACTGTAGCTACATTAACAGCAAATGCTGTTGTTACAAAAGCTGCTACTGCTGGTGTTGCTGTATCGTTTGCAGCGAATACATCTCCAATAGTTGTGGGTACTTATGTTTTATTTGCTGCAGATGCTGCTGGCAATATATCGACTGCAACTCCAGTATTTACTGTAGATATAGGTTGTCAGGCAATTACAAGTATTACAGTGATTCCTGCAACATTATCTATTAAAGAAGGCTCAAATGCTACATTAACAATTACTGGATATCTTCCAGCTTCAGCTACTGCAATAGATAATTCAAAAACAACTTGGATTGCCGATGTGTCTGCCGATGTAACAATTGTAAATAATTTTGATGGAACATGTAAAGTTACTGGTGTTCTTGCTGGTAGTTTAAATATTACTTGTACAATTACTGATTGTTTAGGTAATAAAATTACATTTAAAGTTCCTACTACAATTACTCCTCTTGTTGTTTGTCCTTCAGCAATTAGTATTGCTCCAACAACACAAGACATACAAATGGGTACACCTGGTTCATTAACAACAACAATTACTGGTTCGTTAGGAGCAAGTAATGTTTCATGGTCAAGTGCAAGTCCAGCAATTGCAAGTATAGGTACGTCGTCAAACACTACTGCTACCATTACTCCAGCAACACTTGGTACAACAATGATTACAGCATCTGTACTTTGTAACTCTGTAACAATTTCGGGTACAGCAACTGTAAATGTTGTTAAAACACCAGTTACAAGTATCTCGGTTACATCATCGAATCCAGTTTCTATTGCGGTAAACAGTACAGCTCAAATTACTGCATCTGCATTACCTACTATAGCAACGTATAAAACATTGTCGTATACTTCAAGTACACCATCAATTGCATCAGTTGATGCTGCAACAGGTTTAATAACTGCAAAAGCTGTTGGATCTTGTACAATTACGGTTGCTTCGACTGATGCACCAACTGTAACAAAAGTCATTACTGTTAATGTAACGGCTTTACTGGTAAGTGCCTTAACAGCATCTCCATCAACCGTAACTGTTAGTATGGGTTCAACAGGTACATCAACTATTATATTTAATCCTCTTAATGCATCGAATAAATCGGTAACAATAACTGCTGATGCTACATTAGTAACTGCTATATATAATGGAACAACTAATGTTTTATCGATTACTGGTGTTAATTTAACATCAGGTACTCCTGTAACAGTAATGAGTGTTGATGGACCATCCGTGACACTAAATGTTATTGTTACTTGTCCGACAGTGGCTCCAACAGCAACCGAAGTACCTAATGTTTCTACATGTACATCTGCTCCTGCTCCATTAGTTGCTACATTTACTTCGCCAACAGCAAAAGCAGTTTGGTATTCAGTTCAAACTGGTGGAACAGCATTATCAACAGGAAATACTTACTCTCATGGTAAAACAGGTTCTGGTGTATCAAGCTATTATGTTGCTCAAACAGATAATGGTTGTGAAAGTAGTAATCGTGTAACGGTAACATTAACTATTAATGCGAACCCTGTTCCAACAATTACAACACCAACAACTGCTCAAGCATTTTGTATTACAAATACTACAGCTTCGACATTAGCTGCAACACCAACAGCAGGTACGTTTACTATTGATGGAACAACACAAACCAAATTGAATCCTTCTACATTAAGTGCTGGTTCTCATACTGTAGCTTATAGTGTAACGTCATTAGGATGTACTGGAACAGCTTCAACATCGGTTACTATTGATGCAGCTCCAGCAATATCAATTACTTCTGTTCCAACATTGTGTTCAACAGGTTCAGTAGTTGCTTTATCAGCAACACCAACAGGTGGAACATGGTCGGGAACAGCTGTAACAGGTTCATCATTTAATCCAGCTATAGCAACAGCAGGTGCAAACACTGCAACATATACAGCAATATCTGGTTCATGTACTGTTACTAAAGATTTAACAATAACGGTAAATACAACACCAGCACCTTCATTCTCTGGTCTTCCAGCAGCAATTTGTAAAGGAGCAGCAGCATTAGCATTACCATCGTATGTAAGTATTGCAAATGGTACATTTACCGATAATCTTGCAAATGTTAGTGGTTCGACCTTTACTCCTACAAATATTGGAAAATCGACCATTACTTATTCAGTAACTTCGGGTGGATGTGTTGGAACAAAATCTGCGGTAGTTACCGTTAATGATGTGCCATCAATTACAATTACTCCAATAGGAACTATTTGTTCGAATGCAGGTAAACAAACATTAGTTGCAACACCTGCTAATGGTACATGGTCGGGAAGCACAGCAATTACAGGAACACAATTTGATCCTTCAGCTGTTTCAGCTGGTTCATATCCTATTAGCTATGCATATACAGATGGAACAACAACTTGTTCATCTTCAAAATCAATTACTGTTGTTGTAAATAATGCACCAGTTCCAACTGCTCAAAATGCAAGTATTAATGTTGGTGGTACACCTTCGGCAATTATTGCTACAGGAACGGGAGTTATTACTTGGTATTCGGCTGATAAAACAACTGTTTTAACTACAGGTGCAAGTTATACCCCAACAGATCCAACAACTACTAATGGAACAATATATACATATTATATTAGTAATACAATCAATGGTTGCGAAAGCGATAAAGTAGCAGTAACCTTAAGCGTTACTTCTTGTACAACACTAGCTCCTACAGCTGCAAGTGTACTTACTGTTTGTGAAGGTGTTACAATTCCTGCTTTAACTGCAACAGGTACTAGTTTGAAATGGTACCAAGCTGATGGTACAACATTACTAAGCTCGGGTCCATCTTATACAACAACGGTTACTTCTGTTGGAACACATACTTTTAAAGTTTCTCAAACATTAAATGGTTGCGAAGGTACACAAGCTTCAGCAAGTGTTACAATCGAATCTAAACCAGTTGTTTTAACAATCGCAAATGCTAGTGTTTGTGAAGGATCTACAGCCGTAGCTTTAACAACAACAAGTACAGGAACAGTAACTTGGGTCGACAAAACGCCAACTACTGTTGCAACAACTATTTCATATACTCCTACAGTTACTGCAACAGGAGTTTATACTTATACTGCAACTCAAAAAGTTGGAAATTGCTCAAGCGATGCATCAACAGTAACCTATACTATTCTTGCAAAACCAGCTGCTCCAACTATTACAAATGTATCGGTTTGTGAAGGTGCAACTCCATATCAAATTACTGCATCAGGTACAAACATTACTTGGTACGATTCAAAAGGAGTTCTTTCAACAGGAGCAACTTTAAAACCAACAACAATTACAGGTGCAAGTATAAACACTTATAGTGCAACACAAACATCGGGAACTTGTGTTAGTGATAAAGCAACTGGAACTTTAACGGTAAATGCATTACCAGCAGTTACTCTTACTGGTACAGCATCTCTTTGTTCAAATGCTTCGCCAATTACTTTAACTGCATCTCCAAATGGAGGTACATTTACTGGTGCTGGTGTAAATGCAACTGGATTATTTGATCCTTCAATAGTTACTACAGGTGCAAATGTTATTACGTATTCTTATACAGATGCTAATGCTTGTTCAAACAACAAAACGTTATCAATCACTGTAAATTCATCGGCAAATCCAACAGCAACAGGAAGTTCTTGTTTAGTTGGTGCAGCCTCTATTCCTGCAATGATTGCTTCGGGTTCTGGAACAATTCAGTGGTATAGTTCTTTAATATCAACTACAGTTTTAGCAACAGGTAATTCTTATGTACCAACAATTAGTACAGGAACTGCAGGAACTACAACGTTCTATGTTGAAAATCTTACAGCAAGTGGTTGTACAAGTGGTAGAGTTCCTGTTACAGTAACAATTTCTAATTGTTCAACAGTTGCTCCAACGGTAACATCTGCGACAATTTGCGAAGGTGATGCTGCAGGTACATTACAAGCTACGGGTACTGGAATAATTTGGTATGATGGTAAATCATCGGTTCCTGTTGGATCTGGTGCTACATATAAACCAGCTGATAAAACTGCAGGAATATATACCTATTATGCTTCTCAAACAACAACTTGTGAGAGTCCAAAAACTCCTGCAACGTATACAATAAATGGATTACCTTCGGTTTCGTTCCCTGCTGTAAGTCCTTTATGTTTCAATGCTGCACCACTTACTTTAAGTGCTTCTCCTGCAAATGGAACATTTACTGGAACAGGTGTTGCAAATGGAAAATTAACTCCATCGCAAGCAATTGCAGGTGATATTTCTGTAACGTATTCTTATACCGATGCTACAACAAATTGTAGTGCAAAAGCGATACAAACTATAACAGTTAGCTATGTAGCGCCTCCAACAGTTAATCCTTCAACTAATATTACACAAGTAAATGTTGCTCCAGCTCTCTTTAATGCAACAGGTTCTGGTGTGCTTTGGTATTCTGATGCTAGCTTACTAAGTAATGTAAGTTCTGGTCCTACTTTCCAAGCACCTACAGTTTTTAATACTGGAACAACAACATTCTATTTAACTCAAACGGTAAATTCTTGTACAAGTAATGCTGCATTAGCAGTTGTTAGTGTAACAAGTTGTGCAACTGGTTTACCAACGGTTACAAATGCTGAATCTTGTATTGGAGCAACAACTAAAGCTTTAACAGCAAGTGGTTCAAGTTTACAATGGTATTCTGATGTTGCTTTAACAAGTAAAATTAGTGTTGCTACACCAACATCATTTGTACCAACAATAGATGTTACAAAACCAGGTATAACTACATTCTATGTTACACAAACCAGTGGTTGTGAAGGACCTGCAGTTGCAGTTACGTATACAGTAAATGCACTACCAGTCGTAACTTTAGATATTGTTCCTGCTGTTTGTAGTAGTGTAACAACAGCTTCAGCATTAGTTGGATCACCAACAGGTGGAACATTTAGTGGTGCTGTTAGTACTGCATCGTTTACTCCTTCTGTTTTAGGAATAGGACAACATACCGTTACCTACTCATATAGCAATGCAAATAGTTGTGTAAATACAGCAACTCAAACAATTACTATTAATGATTGTTCTGCTCCAAAAGTTTCATCAATTACAATTACACCTTCATTAACGGTAAATGTAAATGCAACTGGAACAGTAAGTGTACTTCAATTACTTCCTTCAGGTGCATCAACTAGTGTTACTTGGTTTGTAAGTAGTACAGATACTGCATCAGTAAAAGCCGATGGAACCGTAACAGGATTAAAAGCTGGTACGACTTCGATCGTTGCAAAAGCAACCGATGGTTCGGGAGTTGTTTCTAACAAATGTATAGTAACGGTTAAATCAATAATTAAACCAGTTACATCAATAACATTTAGTAATACATCTCCAATATCTATTACAGAAACAGGAACTATTGATTTATCAACATATCTTGTTTTAAATCCAACCGATGCTACAATAGCAAGTATTACTTGGACTTCTTTAAATCCTACGGTAGCAGATGTTAATGCAACTACAGGTGTTGTTTCAGGTAAAGCTGTTAGTGCCGATGCTACTGCTGTTATTCAAGTATCAGTACTTGGTACAGATGGTTATACAACAACTACAACAATTACTATTTCGGTAATTAAAAACGCAGTATTGGTTACTTCGGTAAAATTAGACGCATCAACAATGTCTATTGAGGTTGGTAAAACAGGTCAATTAACGGCAACTGTATCACCAACTTCTGCTACTGTAAAAACGGTATCATATTCTTCAAGCGATGCTAGTATTGCAAAAGTTGATGCAACCACAGGATTGGTAACAGCTGTTAAAGCAGGAAAAGCAACAATAATTGTAACTACAACTGATGGCGGATTTATTGATCCTTGCGTTGTAACTGTAACAGATATAGCTTTAACCCAAATTACATTTAGCTCTTCGATTGTAGATTGTCCTGCTACAGGTACTCTCGATTTATCGACATATATTGGTTTTATACCTACAACTGCTGCTGACAAAAACATAAACTGGTCGATAGATGCAAGTCAATCTTCGTTAGCATCTGTTAATTTAACTAGTGGATTATTTACTCCAATAGCTACAAGTGGTGTCATAGATGTTACAGCAACAAATCCTGTTACAAGTGTTAAAGCAATAATTAAAGTAAATATTACAACTATAGCTGTTTCAGTAACAGGTGTAACTATTACTCCAGCTGATACTACACTTAAATTCAATCAAAATAAAAATTCTGATATACTTCAATTCTCAGCTGTAGTAGCTCCAAAAAATGCAACAACAAAAACAGTAAGTTGGACATTAACTAAGACAACTTCGGGTCAAGTTGCTATAGATCAAACTGGAAATGTTACAATTAGTGGTATTCAAGGTCCTTCAGGTAACGGAACCATAACAGTTAAAGCTATCAGTACTGATGGTGGAATTGTTGGAACAGCTACAATTAATGTTGTATTTAAATATAAAGTTGAAAGTGTAAAAATTACAACTTTAGCAACAACGATTAATCAAGCTTCAACATTACAATTAAGTGCAGATGAAACGCCATTAGCTTCGTTAACTGGTAAACCAATTGTTTGGTCTATTAAAAACACATCAACTGTAACAGATGCTACTATCTCGTCTACTGGTTTATTGACTACAGGTGCAATGGACGGAACCGTTGTTGTAGTTGCTACAGTAACAGATGATGACGGAATGGTATATACCAACGAAGTTATTATTACAGTAAAAACTGTTGTGAATTTAACTGGAATTACTGTAAACGGAGGTATTTCAATTATAGATCTTAAAAAAGGTGATACAAAAATAATAGATGTAGCTTATTTGCCTGCAAATACTGGACAAACAGGAGTAACTTATATATCAAGTAATCCCAATGTAGTTTCTGTTAATAAAACGACAGGAGAGGTAATTGCAAATTTAGGTGGTACAGCTACAATTACAGTTACTCCTTCTGCAAATCTATTATTAGCTAAAACAATTACTGTAAATGTTGAAGAAAAGGTTAGTAGTCTTTCGATTGTTGGTGATAATAATAATGCTGATGTAGTTATAGATAATAAAGTTAAAATATCTATAACTATTAATGATCCAACTGCTACAAATCAAACTTTAAATGTACTTTCTAGTGATAAAACAATTGCATCGCTAATTAAAATTACAAATACTGAGTGGGATCTTACTGCACTTGCTGAAGGTACTGTAACTATATCCGCTAGTGCATTAGATGGTTCGAATCAAACTGCATCTTTAACGATTAAGGTTGTTAAAACACCTGTAACAGGAATTACTATTGCACAATCAAATCAAAAATTAGAAGTAGGTCAAACATTTGCTTTAGTTGCGACTATTATACCGGTATATGCTACATTTAAAGATGTTACATGGACATCTTCTGATCAAAGTATTGCAACAATTACAAATGCAGGTTTAATAACTGGTATTTCTGAAGGCAATGTTACATTTACAGTAACGTCTGTTGATAATATAGCTCAAACCAAAACTGTAACTTTTGATATTACTAAAAAGGCACTTGAAAGAACTGTTTTAGATTCATTAGTAGAAGTAGGTTCTGATTTATGGATTAAGAAACATGCTGTTGATCCTAAAAATAATTTTGTAACGATTTTGTATAACAAAACTCTTGCTGCTAAATCACTTCAAAGTAAATTAGATGATTCTACAACTGTAGGTTCGATAACTCAACCAATGATTATTAAAGCTGTTACTGAATTACAAATCGCAATAGATCAAGTTAACTGTAACTGTTATGTAGCTGCGGGCGAAGTTGAAGCATTTGATGTAACTTTATATCCAAATCCAGTTATTGATGTATTGAATGTAAGAGGAGAATCTATTGAATCGGTTCAAATATTTAATTTGAATGGAAAATCAATTATCAATACTACTTCTTCAACAATCGATATGTCTGGTTATCCAGCTGGAAGTTACGAAGTGATTATTAAATCAAAATCTGAAGTAAGTATTCAAACTATTATAAAAGAATAGTACGAATATCTTCTAAACTATAGAAAAGGGCTGTCCATTGGGCAGCCCTTTTTTTGTGCCGTTAGATTGATTATGTTGTGGATAATTTGATATGTTTTTACTATAATGAAATATAAATTTGAATAGTAAATGTGTTATTTATACCAATTAGAATAATATTTCAGATCAATCCCCCAACCCGTTGACTTCGTCGATTGCTTCGCAATTAACTTCGTTGAGCAGCAAGTTGGTTCGCCAAGGGGGCTTTGCGTTCATTGGCTGTTTTAGCCCTCTTGGCGAAGAGGGCTGGGAGATTGAGTAGATTGACTTTGGTCAGTATTGAATACTGATTTATTTTAATTAGAGTTGTTATTAGGATTCGTTCATTAAGAAATAAAATATTTTGATTTATTATTCGTTGATGAATGGCTTTTAAAGTCATAAACTATTTACGTACCTTTACTTTTCAAAAACATAGCATTGATTAAAAATATATATATAGGCTTTTCCTTTGTCATACTATTGACATTTGTACTATTCATAATTGGATGTAATAAAAACGCAATTCAACCAAATGCGACTTTACAATTTAGTTCTGATTCTGTTTTTATTGATACCGTAATTACACAATTGGGAACAAGTACTCAAGAATTAATTGTTTATAATCCACATAAAAAAACAGTTGTAATTAGTTCTATTAAAATGGCGAATGGTTCAAATTCCGAATTTATATTCAATGTAAATGGAATGGGAACTGGTGAACAAAAAGATATAGAAATTAGGCCAAACGACAGTATCTATATTTTTATTCAAGCAAAATTAAAAAAGAACAATGTTGATACTGTCGTTACTCACGAAGATAAGTTAATATTTACCCTTAATGATAAGGTTCAAGATGTTAAGATTGTTTCTTGGGGAAGAGATGCATCGTTTATTAAAAATCAAACAATCCAAACGACAACATGGACAGCTAGTAAATCATTCCTTATTTTCGATTCTTTAACTGTTGATGTTGGCCAAACTCTAACAATAGAAGAAGGTGTTATGGTTTTGTTTAAACCGAGAGCAAATCTAATTATTAAGGGAACATTAGTTGTAAAAGGAACTATCGAAAAGCCTGTGATTTTTGAAGGTTATAGATTAGAATCAAGGTATCAAAATATACCAGGACAGTGGGGGAGTATTATTCTATCTTCATCGAGTTCGAATAATACAATTAAGAATGCTGTTATTACTGATGGAACAAGTGGTTTCGTTTTTGAAAGTAGTTCGAAACAGGTTGATTTAGATTTAGAAAATGTAATAATAAATCAGATGAGTTATTCTGGTCTTACTTGTTATGGATCTAAGATAAGAGCTATTAATTGTGTATTTGCTAATTGTTGTTCGTATATTTTGGAATTAAAAGAAGGAGGCGACTATCAATTTACACATACAACAATTTCAAATAATTCGAGGAATAATTGTAATTCGAGTGCTAATAAACCATCGATTTATATTGATAATTACAAACTTGATGGGACTGTTAAAAGTCCTAAAGATTTAGTAAATGCAAGCTTTAAGAATTGTATTATTTATGGAAATTATGAGGATTTCTCAGAATTTAATTCTATCCCCAATGCCTTATATAATATGACTTTTGTTAATAGTTTATTGTATGAGTCGAAACGAAATAGTTATATGGATCCAACATCTGGTTTAATAAAACCGTCTGATAAGGTATTTTCTAAACATGAAAAAGGCTTTGCGCTCGATTCTGCATCTGTAGCTAGAAATTTTGGGGATTTATCAATTGGAACATTATATCCATTCGACATAAAAGGTCGAAGTCGTATTGTTGATGGAAAACCTGATATTGGTGCGTATGAATATTTTAAAGATACGACTAAGGCAAAATAAATTTCTGATAATAATTCTCTTCGGAGTTTTATATCTGCCACTATATTCTCAATCGAAGAGTTTTAAAGTGATGTTTTATAACACCGAAAACTTTTTTGATACACAAGATGATTCTACCAAAAACGATAACGATTTTCTTCCAACATCGAAAAAACGTTGGGATAGTTACCGATTCAACACTAAAGTAACGAACCTCTATAAGACAATTGTTGCAATCGGAAAAGAGCAACAACCCGATATCGTTGGACTGTGTGAGGTCGAAAATATGCGATGTCTTAAATCTTTGGTTTTATATTCGCCACTTTCGGCTTTCGAATATAGAATTATACATTACGATTCGCCCGATCCACGTGGTATTGATGTTGCGTTACTCTATAATCCAAAAACATTTAAAGTATTAAAGTCTTTACCAATTTCAGTTTTAATTGGTGAAAAAAGGAAACAGAAATCGCGTGATATTTTAATGGTTAAAGGTATAATACTTCCAAAAGATACGGTCTTTGTTTTTGTTAATCATTGGTCGTCGAGAATGATGGGAGAGGAACAAAGCGAGTCCAAAAGAAAGCAAGCAGCACTTGTTCTTCGTCAAAAGGTAGATTCGTTGACTTCTGTTAATTCATTAGCAAATATCATCATTATGGGCGATTTTAATGATACTCCCTCTAATGCTAGTATTACAGATGTTTTGAAAGCTGTTGATTGTAAAAACAGTTCAAGTAATCTTTGTAATTTATCGTGGAATTATATTTTCCCAGGAACCTATAAATACAAAGGGAATTGGGATATTTTCGATCAAATAATCGTTTCGAAAAATTTGTTCAAAGCATTTAGTTCTGTTGATGCACAAATTTGTAATGAATCGTTCTTGCTTATTGATGATGAAAAATATTCGGGTCAACAGCCATATCGTACATATAATGGGATGCGCTATCAAGGCGGATTTAGCGATCATTTACCGGTGATGTTGGAGTTGAAAAAATAGATTATCCAAATACCGCTTTTAAAACATCTAACGATTTTATTTCTTTTATTCCCGGTAAATGAAGAATATAAAAATCGACTATGGTGTCCAGAAGAATTGATCTATAATGCTGATTAAGGCCCAATTTTCCAATGTTTGAAAAATCTGTAACGAGAATGTCTGAAAGTAATTTGCTCGTATCTCTTTCGAGACTATGAACCGATCGTCCAAATTCGAAAGATGCTGTTTTAGCATTGAAAAAAGGAGTCATTTCAGAGTATAAATTCTCGGGGAAAAATCCTAGATATTTGGTCAAATGTGCAGTAAAAACAAGATGAAAGTTCGAAAAATCGTCGGTTAAAGTCTCAAGTAATTCAATTGAATGAGACACATAATTAAAAAGTTGTTCGCCATTTTCGCCATCGCGTAAACTACGGTAAAGCATTTCTCCAAGAAATAAAACTATTGCATTTTTATATGGGTTACTATGCAATGAATGGAGTGGTTGTGAAATAGAAATATCTTTTAACGATTGCAACTCTTTATTCTGTTGGAATTGCAATTCTATTTCGACAATTGTTAATGGTTGGAAAAAAGCAGATTTGAATTTTGATTTTTTAGAATGAACACCTTGAATTAAACAAGAAATACGACCATGATTACGAGTGTAAATGCTCGTAATTAAGCTATTCTCTGAGTATTTAAACGAATGTAGTATTATTCCTTGTGTCTTTGAAAGCATATCGATTCTAATATTGACTTATAAAATATCTAATCCATTTTATGTTTTAAAATATGCCTTACTTTTTTCTTGACAAAAAAGTAACAAAAAGTCAAGAAAAAAAATGCTTATGATACCATTTTACATCGTTTTTCACTCGTCGCACGTATTTTTGTCGAAAGCTCGAATTAATCTTAGTATTTCAAATATACTACTAATCGACGATGAATTATTTTGAAAATGTCTGTAGTTTAACTAAAAATGTACCAATAAAAAAACCACCTGCTCGAAAGCGAAGTGGTTTTAAAATATTTTGTTGGAAATATTATTTTCCTCCTGGAGTTTTTTGACCTTGAGTTGCAGGCATGTTCATTGGAACTTTTGGTTGATTTTTAAGTTCGTCTTCGATTGCCGATTTGCTTTTTACTGTTCCTCTATCGATTGTCATTGTTGAAATTAAGCAAAATACCACTAAAGCAACTGCTAATCCCCATGTAGCTTTTTCTAAGAAATCGGTTGTTTTACGAACACCCATTACTTGGTTCGATGCCGAGAAATTTGAAGCTAATCCACCACCTTTTGAGTTTTGAACTAAAACAATAAGTATTAAAAGAATACTTGCGAAAATGATTAAAATGTTAATTAGAACTGCCATGATTTTTATTTTTTATCTTGATTTACAATTGTATTAATATCCGAAATTCGGGAAGCAAAGTAAACACTTTTTTGTGGAAATTTCAAACTTAATTTTTGAAACATTACGATTGCTTTATCATATTTTTTCTGACGCACATATATTTCGGCTAGCGTTTCGGTCATAAACTCAGTATCTACAGCACTTTCGGCCGATAAATCGCGAGAATGATTGACGATATTTTCTTTTGGAACAATGCGTGGTTCTGTCTTTATAAAGCGGTCGATGAGTTCTAATTGCTGTTTTTGCTTCTCTGTTAATGCTTCTTTTGTTTCTTCTGTTACTTTTGGTAATTCGAAAGCTTGATTTTTTATAGATTGATCATCAAAATCGAATTCAATAATTGTTCGCTTTTTTGTTGTAATTATTTCTTCGAGAATAGGTTCATCTTCAATTATACTTTCAGTAATAATTTCGTTTCCAATGGCATTTACTGTAATAATTGGTTTTTCATCAACAAAATTGACCGCAGGTTTAAGTATAAAAGACTGCAATAATGCTCTATTACCAGCATAGGTAGCAGTAAGTTTTAATTCCGTTTGATATGAGATACTTTTATTATCGTATAAGGATTTTAAAAATAAGGTTCTTGCCGATTGAAAATAAGGATACTGTTCGACAAGTTGTTGAAGTTCTTTAGAACTTTGATTATCGATGAGCGATGGATTATTGATAAATGATATAAATTGGTCTTTATTCATTTCTACCAGTCGGCTACTGTTGCACTAAAAATTGCTGTAAGAATATCGTTGTCAATTTGTTTTACTAGATCATCTTCGACCGAAGAAAGGCTTTTTGATGAGGAATATACCGCAGTTGCCGAAAATGGCTTCTCGAAGCTTTTTTGCGGTTCTTTGTTATTGGTATATTTAACTTTAATGGTAATTGTTAATTTATTTTGAGCAGCTTGCTCTGATGCTTGAACTCCTTGATATGATTGGTCGTAACCAGTAATTTCGCCTTCGTACATAAGATCTGCTTCGCCCGAAGTTAAACGTAAGCGCGTCTCGGAAAGTAGTTTATCGCGTAAAGCTTCGGTAAATTGGTCGCTAAGTCTAGGGTTTATAAGTGGTGCAATATTTCGGAAATACGAAACTGAAACCGTTTTAGTATCGGGCGAAATAGCTGCTCCGGTGAACGAATATTTCATCGAACAAGAGCTTAAAATGTAGACTATAACTATGTAGAAATATTTACGCATTAATTTATTTTTTGCAAATATAAGTAAGATTACGAGCTATGCTTGCAGTTCTTTTAAGTATTCGTGGATTTTATATTGAGAACGAACTAAAGCTTCGTTTTCTTTAGGTTTCACAAAGTTATTTCGCATGTCCTTGTCTAGAATTCTATTGCGAGTATTATCGCTCCATTGTATTTCAAAGATATCGAGCATTTGTTTGGCTATTTCTTTATCAAAAACAGGACAAGTAACTTCAACTCGTCTATCAAGATTTCGAATCATTAAATCGGCTGATGCAACAAAGACTTTTGTGTCGCCAGCATTACAGAAACTATACATGCGCGAATGTTCAAGGAAATGATCTATTAAACCACGTGCTTCGATATTTTCGCTTAAACCTTGTTCACCAGCCCAAAGTGAAAACATTCCACGAACTATAAGTTGAATTTTAACTCCTGCATTTCCTGCCGTATAGAGTAAATCGATAATTTCGGGATCGCACAAATTGTTGAGTTTAATTTTAATCCAAGCATCTTTACCATTAATGGCATTAGCGATTTCTGTAGAAATTAACTGAGTAAGTGAGCTACGAAAATCGAATGGCGAAACCAAAATGCTATTCATCGACGGATGTTTATAATTCTTAATTAAGAATTCGAAAATATTTGCAACATCTGTTACAATTTTTGGCTCATGAGTTATAAGCATTGAATCTGTATAGATTTGAGCAGTATCTTCATTAAAATTTCCTGTACTTATACATGCATATTGTTCTTTATCGCGATGTTCTTTTCTCGTTATTAAACATAGCTTTGAATGAACTTTAAGACCAGGAACACCATAAATTACATGTGCTCCTTCTTCTTGTAAAATTCTTGACCAATAAATATTTGCTTCTTCATCGAAACGAGCTTGGAGTTCGAAAACGGCAATAACAATTTTGCCATTTCTTAAAGCATTTACCAAGGCATTTATTACACTCGAGTGTTTACCAATTCGATAGAGAGTAATTCTAATGCTTGTAACTTTTGGATCGATAGATGCTTCGCGCAGTAGGTCGATGAAATAGTCGAAATTATGATATGGAAAATGAAGCATCAAATCTTTTTTTGCTACTTCGGTAAAAATGCTTTTACAATCTTCTAATCGTTTTACAGGAATACTTGGCAACGATTTATAAACTGGTAAACCGAGGTTTGGGAACCGAATAAAATCTTTGTAATTGAAATATCTACCTCCCGAAAGAACTACGTCGCTACGTTTAAATTTTTTCAGTAAAAAATTAAGCATGTCGGCTGGCATATCTTGGTCGAAGACAAAACGAACCGCACGACCTTTTTGACGAAGTTTTAAGCTTTCGTGAATTTTCTCTACATAACTCGACGAAATGTTATCGTCGATGTCTAGTTCAGCATCTTTGGTGATTTTAAATTCGTAAGCTTCGATTTCATCGGGCTCGAATATTTTAAAAATGGTTTTCAGTTTTAGACGAATAACATCATCGATAAACATGATATATTTTTTGCCATGTACTTGTGGTAATTCCACAAATCGCGACATTCTATTTGAAGGGATTTTAAGAGCAACATAACGATATTTCGAGTTTTCATCATCGCTATGTTTTTTAAATCGAATAGCAAAATACACTAAGTCGTCCTTAAGATCGGGTATTTTGCCTTTTTCATCGAGCAAAATTGGCATTAAAAAAGGACGAAGTTTTTTATGAAAAAAGTCTTTTAAAAAGTCTAAATGTTCAGGTAAAATGCGATTTTCGTTTACTATAAATATATTATTTTCTTCTAGCTTTTTCTTAATGGAATAAAGTGCATTATCGACTCTAGGTCGATTAGCTTTAATTTTAAAGTGAATATTTTCCAAGATATAATTTGGATCTTCGCCCAAAATCTCTACGCCATGTTCGCCAAGCTTCGAAAAACGTTTAAGATCGGCAACACGAACCCGAAAGAACTCATCTTGATTGCTCGAATAAATTCCTAAAAATTTTAAACGTTCAATAATTGGATTATCGGGATTTTCGGCTTCTTGAAGCACACGCTCATTAAAGCTAATCCATGTTATTTCTTTTGGGGTAAAGCAATTACTCATACAGTTATTTTGTTATTTGTCGCCAAAACATACGCCTAAATTTCTTGCACGTTGTACTAAATGATTATCGGATGTAATAACTTTTAAACGACCTGCTGTTTCCGATAACGGAACAGAAGTAATTTGATTGTCTCGCATAGTTACCATTTGTCCATATTTTTCTTTTGCAATAAGTTCGGCAGCATATCCACCAAAACTAGTTGCTAGTACTCTATCCATAGGAGTAGGAGTTCCACCACGTTGAATGTATCCAAGAATCGTTTCGCGAGTTTCTATTCCAGTATATTCTTCAATTAAACTTGCGATATGACGACCTGCAGATTTATTCTCTGGATGGTCTATGCCTTCGGCAACAACTACGATTGAATATGTTTTACCTTTTGCGTAACGATCTTTTATGTTTTTTGCAATTTTCTTGATGTCGTATTCTATTTCTGGTACTAAAATAATGTCGCCACCACCTGCTATTCCAGCATATAGAGCAATCCATCCAGCATTGTGTCCCATTACTTCGATAACCATAATTCGTTTGTGAGAGTTACCTGTGGTATGTAATCTGTCGATAGCATCGGTACAAATTGAAACGGCCGAATCGAAACCAAAAGATATGTCGGTTCCCCAAACATCGTTATCGATAGTTTTGGGTAAACCTATTACATTCATACCCGTTTCCGAAAGTAAATGAGCAGTTTTTAATGTGCCATTTCCTCCAATACAAACAAGGCAATCGAGACCTAATTCTTTGTAATGATTGAATATAGTTTTTGGTTTATCGTTACTCTCTTTGAATGGACTTTTATCTTTTTTAAATGGTTTTTCGCGCGATGTTCCAAGAATTGTACCTCCCATTGTTAAAATGCCTGAGAGCGAATTTTCGTCGAGTATTACAAATTCCTTATTTATCAAACCTTTGTATCCCGAAGAAATGCCAATAACTTCCATTCCATATTCTAACATTGCTGTTTTTGCAACGCCACGAATTGCTGCATTTAAACCTGGGCAATCGCCACCCGATGTTAAGATTCCTATTTTTTTCATTTTAAATTATGATGATATACCTAAATATAATTTGGACGTAATATGGGTAACTCTTTGAGTTGAACCTACAGTTCCCCTTTTTTAATTAATTCTTGTAAATATGATGTTTTTGCATCATCGGTTTTTGTATTTACATTTTCGTAAACTTTCCATACTTCCCATGCCTCCATTATTTCACCTGGTTTAATGGTTTTGTATGGTGAATGATATTCGAGTTCGAGCAAAGCTTCGGATTTATTTTGATCTGTAAGATTAAAAATTTCGACCATTGCTTGATCGGGATGAATTGATTTTCGATCGTGTTGTTCGAAACGAATTATCAATAAACTATTTCCAATAAATGTAGCCATCCATGGGCGACTGGGATAAATAAACGATTTTGAACGTCTTTCTTTAAATGTTTTATCTGGATCCGTAGGAATGTACGAAAAGAAACCGTTTTTAATTTCGTAAGGCATGGCTTGCGAAGTATCGCTTATTGTATGTGCAACTCTTACATCTTTCTCGGATGCAACGGGAACAAAAACTTTTGCATATCCATCAATTCGAGTATTGTACCAAATATCCCAGCTTACTGGCTTGTCAATAATATTGGTAAATGCGGTATTTACATAAACGCTTTCATCATCGTTTATTGCAACATCTTTACGAACCTGAATTCCCGATATTGGACTTTCTGGACTTTCAAGTGAAACGCAATTTTGATCTTTTCGCAAAGAACTATATTCACCATAAATCATATATGGATCTGGAGGCCAAGGAGCTGCCGAATCGAGTCTATCTTTATTTACATTTTGTTTAATCCACCAATCTTTTTGTGGTCCAACCCAAATAGTATGACCATTGTATGCTTTGTAGTCCGAAAATGCATTTAATTCAGGAATATTTTTGTCGTCCCATAATGTAGAATCGGACTTAAATAAATTCCCACTTCCACCTTTTTCGAGCGACACAATTGTAGCCCCAATATGTGGCAAAATTTTTATAAATAAACTTCCTTTCGATAGAATTAATGGCAGAGGCATAGAGATACTTAGTTTAATTTATTTAGAGCATAAATGTAGAAAAAATATGGCTAAGATTTTAAATTCATAAATGCTAAATTTTTGATTGCTACTAAAGAACTAATCAAACATTAAAATAGGTTAGGTAAATTACCTGTTATTATAAATGAATCAGTCATCAATTCAACAACTTACAACTAATACCTAATATCTAATAACTCTCTCCTTGTTCATTGCATAAAATTCGTTATTTTTGAACCATAAATTTAAAATTATATAAAATGTTTGGACATCCACGCGGACTCACTACCTTATTCTTCACCGAAATGTGGGAACGCTTTAGCTACTATGGTATGCGGGCGTTGTTGGTGTTATACTTAACATCGGAATTAATGCACGGTGGCTTCTCGTTTTCTCGCGATCATGCACTCGAAATTTATGGGATATTCACTTCTTTGGTTTATTTAACTCCATTGCTTGGTGGGTTTATTGCAGATAAAATTCTTGGACAACGAAAAGCAATTTATATCGGTGGATTTTTAATGGCATTTGGTCAACTTTCATTAGCAATTTCGCAATTTGGTTCAATCGAAATGCGTACATTTTGGTTGCTTTGGGGATTAGGTTTATTGGTTGCTGGTAATGGTTTTTTCAAACCTAATATTTCGTCGATGGTTGGTAGTTTATATGCAGAAAACGATCCTCGCGAAGATTCAGCATTTACACTATTTTATATGGGAATTAATGTTGGGGCATTTTTCTCTCCTATAGTTGCCGGAACTCTTGGTGAAACCTATGGATGGGGTTGGGGGTTTTTCTCGGCAGCAATAGGAATGTTTGTTGGGATAACGTGGTTTTATTTTCAAAGTCATCATATTCAAGGAGCTGGGTTACCCCCGAAAAGAGTTTACGATGCTTCGAAACGTTGGCAATTAAACCTACGCGATAAATTAGAAATTGTAGGTTATATTATTGTAACGGCTATTCTTGTTTTAGGAATAATTAAGGGTTGGTCGAGTATTAGCGAATCGATTAAGTCAAATCTTATATGGACTTTAGCAATAATTGGAACCGTTTCATTAGTTTTTATTATTACGAAAAACACAAAAGGCAAAGCAGAATGGAGTAAGGTTTTTGTAATTATTGTGCTTTGTATCTTTAGTATTTTCTTCTTTGCTGGTTTTGAACAGGCTGGTGGAACTCTTAATTTATTTGCCGAACATAATACTAATCGCTCTACTTTTTTGGGTACAATTCCAGCATCATTATTTCAAGCTATTAATCCAGTTTTTATTGTTGGTTTCTCTTTTGTTTTTACCATACTTTGGTCTTGGCTTTCATCAAGAAAAAAAGAACCAAATATTCCGGTAAAGTTTGGATTGGGAATGCTTTTTCTTGGACTTGGGTTTTGGGTAATGAGTATTGCAAATAGTCATTCTGCTAATGGTAATTTAGTGAGTCCAATGTGGTTGGTAATGGTTTATTTGCTTCATACATTCGGAGAACTCTGTTTATCTCCAATTGGTTTATCGATGATTTCGAGACTTGCACCAACTAAAATTGTTTCGGTAATGATGGGTGTCTGGTTTGCAAGTTCTGCCTTGGCACAATATTTAGCAGGTGCACTCGAATCGATTTTGCATACCTATTTACCGACGATGGAATTGTATAATTTTATAACTCTAACATCGATGATTACGGCGGGAGTTATACTTTTAATGTCTCCGTTTTTAAATAAAATGATTAAATAAGCAATGAAAAAAATAAGTTCAATTATCCTTTTAGCTTTTATTTCGCTAAATGTATTTTCCCAAAATCTTGGCGATACAATAGTAAACACATGGAAGAGTGGCAAAACTAGTAGCAAAGGTCGCATCGTAAATGGATTCGAATATGGTGTGTGGAAATACTGGAATAAAGAAGGCGTTTTAGAACAAGAAACGCAATTCAAAAGAGGAAAAGTAGAGGGGCGTGTTACTTATTTTTATCCAAATGGAAAGAAGAAAAACGAATGTTTTTTCCATAATGGAAATCAAGATAGCACATTTACAACTTGGTATTCAAATGGGAATGTAAAAGAAAAAGGACGTTACAAAAAGGGCGATAAAGTTGGAATATGGATTACTCAAAACGAGGATTCTAGCAAACAAAAAGAACTTAAATATCTATCGAAAGACACAATTTTATTACTAAACTTTTGGGATTCAAATAAAAAGCAATTGGTTGTAAATGGAAATGGAACTTATATAGAATATTCTTCGAATGGAAAGATTGAAGAAAAAGGAGGTTACAAAAATGGTTTTCAAGATGGTGCTTGGGAATTTTATTACGAAAATGGAAATAGTAGAGCAAAAGGTTCTTTTGCAAAAGGCGATAGAGTAGGTCAATGGAATATGTTTTACGAATCGGGTTCGAAAAGCGAATTTCTCAATTACGATAATGGCTTAAATAGCTATTGGTTTCCCAATGGAAATAAACAAATGGAAGGCTGGATAAAAGCTGGTCAAAAAGATTCCCTGTGGATATTTTGGTACGACAACGGACAAAAAAGCAGTCAAATAAAGTACAAACAAGGTAAACGTAATGGTCTGCAAACCAAATGGTTTAAGTCGGGATCAAAAGAAGCCGAAGTTCAATATGCCGATGATGCGAAAAATGGAGCATCGCATTGGTGGAACGAAGATGGAAAAATCGATATGGAAGGTTCGTTCCTTAACGATAAACAAGATGGAATGTGGACGTATTGGAGAAAAGATGGCAAAAAAGGAAATGAAGGTCCTTTTGTAGCTGGTCAAAAAGATGGACATTGGACTTGGTGGTATGCCGATGGAACCGTTTGGAAGGAAGGCGATTATAAAGCTGATAAACGCAATGGAAAATGGATTACATTATTCGAAAACGGTCAAAAACAGCACGAAGGAACATTTGTCGATGATAAAGAAAATGGCTTTTGGCAACAATGGAGCGAAAGCGGTAAACTCGAAATGCAAGGCTTTTTTAAGATGGGTGTTATGGATGGTTTATGGGAATCGTGGTACGAAACCGGAGTTAAAAAATACGAGATAGAATATAAAGATGCATTAATGCATGGGCGTGCCTTTTATTGGTACGAAAACAGCATTAGACAAATGGAAAAACATATGTACGAAGGTAAGGAAGATGGATCGTATGCTACCTATTTCCCCAATGGCGATAAGAATATAATTGGAAATTACAAACGTGGTAAAAAAGACGGACTTTGGCAATATTTTAACGATGCAAAAGTTATGACTCGCCAAGAAATGTATGCTAACGAACGTCCAGAAGGAACTTGGTTAGAGTTTTACAAAGAAGGTCCACGACGTAGTATTGTAAATTATAAAAAAGGTCAACGCGAAGGTGTTTGTAAAGAATTCGATATTACTGGACCATTGGTTTTAAAGGTGATTTATAAACATGGCAAAATCTTTAAAACGAAAAAGGATTTGAGGGAAAAGAATGTTAAAAAGGTTCAATAGTTTTGAGTTTTTAATTTTGAGTTTTTAGTTAATTAACACATTAAAATGAATTTTGTAGGAATAATACCAGCTCGCTTTGCATCAACACGTTTCCCTGGAAAACCCTTGGTTGAAGTTGGAGGTAAAATGATGATAGAACGAGTATACGAACAAGTATCGAAACTACTAACCGAAGTTTATGTTGCAACCGACGACGAAAGAATCGAAACCGCAGTAAAATCATTTGGTGGAAAGGTAATTATGACATTGCCAAATCACCAAAGTGGAACCGATAGAATTGCCGAAGCAGTTTCAAAAATATCCGCTCAAGGGAAAAATTTTGATGTTGCCATAAACATTCAAGGTGATGAACCATTTATTAGTCCTGCTCAAATAAAACTTTTAATGGATTGTTTTGCCGATGATTCAACGCAAATTGCAACATTGGTAAAAAAGATAAAAAACGAAGAAACGCTATTCAATGCGAATAGTCCAAAAGTTGTTTTAAATTCCAATAGCGAAGCAATTACATTCTCGCGTTCTACCATTCCTCATATTCGTGGAAAAGAGCAAAAAGATTGGTTGTTGGTACATACATTTTACAAACATATTGGCATTTATGCCTTTAAAGTTGAGGTGCTCAATGCTGTTACAAAATTACCACAATCGTCATTGGAATTGGCCGAATCGTTAGAACAACTCCGCTGGATTGAGAATGGATATAAAATAAAAGTTGCAATTACAGATGAAGAAGGAATTGCAATTGACACTCCTTTAGATTTGGAACGAGCAAACGAATGGTTTGCATCAAAAAATAAATAAACCTTAATAACATAAAAATGAGTATCAAAGGAACACAAACAGAAAAAAATCTGTTGAAAGCATTTGCTGGCGAAAGTCAAGCGCGTAATCGTTACATCTATTTTGCGAAAGTTGCGAAACAAGAGGGCTATGTACAAATTGCATCATTGTTTGAAGAAACAGCAGTTCAAGAGCAAGCACATGCAAAGAAATTTTTCCGTTTTCTCGAAGGTGGTGATGTTGAAATAACAGCAACCTATCCAGCTGGAAAAATTGGTACAACAGCCGAAAATCTTAATGCAGCAGCAAATGGTGAACACGAAGAATGGGAAACTATTTACCCAATGTTTGCAGAAATAGCAGAAAAGGAAGGATTCCATAAAGTCGCTATTGCATTTAAAATGATTGCAAAAGTTGAAGCAGAGCACGAAAAACGTTACCGTAAACTTTTGGCAAATGTTGAAAGTGGAAAAGTGTTCGAAAAAGACGAAAAGGTAAAATGGCAATGCACAAAATGTGGCTTTGTAAGCGAAGGAACTAAGGCTCCCGATAAATGTCCAGCTTGCGACCATCCTCAAGCTTATTTTCAAGAATATGCTGAGAATTATTAACGAGCTAATTATTAAATTCAGAAGAATATCAAAATATATACAGACATATCGACCTTTATAGCTCGCAATCCGATTGTTACGATTGGAATGTTCGATGGTGTTCATAGTGGACATCGTTCCATTTTGGACAAAATTATAGAGCAAGCTAAAAACAACGATGGAGAAAGTGTTGTACTAAGCTTTTGGCCACATCCACGAATGTTGTTCGAGGGTGAAAATTGCTCGTTAAAATTTCTAACATCGAACGAGGAGAAAGCAATTTTACTCGATGAGATTGGCATCGATCATTTTATACTTTATCCATTTACTCGAGAATTTTCGACACTATCTCCACGTCAATATGTTGAAGAAATATTGGTAAATCAGATTGGTGTAAAGAAAGTTATAATTGGGTACGATCATCGATTTGGATTTAAAGGAGCTGGTGGTTTTGCCGAAATGGTTGCATTTGGACAAGAATTTGGCTTTGATGTAGAACAAATTTCGGCATTCGAAATAGATCAAGAAAACATAAGTTCATCGAAAATTCGTGAAGCATTAACCGTTGGTGATATTGCTTTGGCAAACAGCTATCTTTCTTACGAATATTCTATTTTCGGGACGGTTGTAAAAGGAAATCAAATTGGTCGAACCATTGGATATCCAACCGTTAATATAGAACCAACATTTACCCAAAAACTTATTCCTGGAAATGGAATTTATGTAGTTGAGGTAGAAATTGAACAGATAAAATATCAGGCTGTCGCAAATGTTGGAAATCGTCCAACGGTTGTCGAAAATCAAATATTACCTAATGTCGAAGCCTATATTCTCGATTTTAATCGAGATGTTTATGGTAAAGCAATCTCAATTATTTTCAAGCATAAACTTCGCGATGAATTAAAGTTTTCGTCGCTCGAATTGCTTGTAGTGCAGATTGGGAAAGATGTTGAAAATGCGAAACAATGGTTTGCACTATAATTTTCTAAAAAGCATTTCCAAAATCTAAAAATAGCTGTACTTTTGCATTCCATTTTTGCAAAATAATTTGCAAACAGTTCATAACGAATGAATAATATTAATCAAAAATAAAATGAAAAAGCAAGATCTTTTAAAAGAAGAAATTCAACACATCGACATTACAACGTTCGATTCAACTACCTTAATTAACGCAATGCGCAAAATGTCGTTCTCGTCGAGAGATACTGCAGTTGCAACAGATATTTTAATGCGTACATTAAGCGAAAAAGATACCTTAAGTGTACTTGTTCTTGCAGGTAGTACTAGCGCTGGTGGATGTATGAAAATATATGCCGACATGATTAAATATAAAATGATAGACTGTATTGTTTCTACAGGAGCATCGATTGTTGATATGGATTTCTTCGAAGGTATGGGCTTTAAACATTATATCGGTCGTCAAGATATAGATGATAACGATTTACGCGACATGTACATCGACCGTATTTACGATACATTTATTAGCGAAGAAGATCTACAAGTTTGCGATCATGCAATTAAAGAAATTGCTGATTCTATGAAACATGGTGTTTATTCATCGCGCGAATTTATCCGCGAAATGGGAAAATATCTTCAAGCAAAAGGAAAGAAAAAAGAATCTCTTACTCAGTTAGCATACGAATACGATGTTCCAATTTTCTGTCCAGCATTTAGCGATAGTTCAGCAGGTTTTGGATTAGTTAAACATCAATGGGAAAATCCAGAATCGCATGTTTCAATCGACTCGGTAAAAGATTTCCGTGAACTTACATTATTAAAAATGTTCTGTGGCGAAAGTGGCCTTTTCATGATTGGTGGTGGTGTTCCTAAAAACTTCGTTCAAGACACTGTTGTTTGTGCCGAAGTTCTTGGAGTTGAATTACCAATGCACAAATATGCAGTTCAAATTACCGTAGCCGATGTTCGCGATGGAGCTTGTTCTTCATCAACATTAAAAGAGGCATCATCATGGGGAAAAGTAAATACAGCTTTCGAACAAATGGTTTATGCCGAAGCTACAACCGTTGTTCCTATGATGGTTAGCTATGCTTATCATAGCAAAATTTGGGAAAAACGCGAACACAAACGTTTAGCAAAAGTATTTACAGATTATACTCAAGCTCAGATTTTAGAAAAATCGAAAACATTTGTAAAATAAGTATACAAAATTTGCATCAAAAGCCACTATAAGTTTATCCTTGTAGTGGCTTTTTTGTGTGATAACACTCATTGAAGATTCTATCTTTTTTTTTAGATTTGTTACTATAAGGGTGAATGTAAAATAACTTTATTTATTAACGGAAAATACTTTGTTTTGCTATAGAGTATTTGCAAACTTAATTGTCATCTTTCTGAATAAATCGAAAATTTTAACCAAATAAATTATATCATGATGAAAAAAAGCTTACTTCTTATTGTTGTTGGATTGTTGTCGTTGATTGGGTATGCTCAAATTAACTCAAGTAGTCCAGCAATTCCTTTTGGCTCGAAAAATAGTTACACATACGGTTCAATGCCAAATAACTTGCCAACCTCTGGATCTTATGGTGCATCGCAGGCTGCTGCAGATGCATATAATTCATGGAAAACCAATTTAACAGAAACTTGCACAAATGGTGTTAGGGTTAAATACGATACACAAACAGAAACGGTATCAGAAGGAATTGGTTATGGAATGTTGCTTTCTGCATATGCTGGAGATAAAGCGTTATTTGATAATCTATATAAATTTTATAAAGCAAATGTAAATGGGAATGGGTTTATGAACTGGCACACAAGTGGTTGTTCTGGAACTTTGGGGTATAATGGAGCAACCGATGCTGATGAAGATGCTGCAATGGCATTAATCATAGCTTCGAATCAATGGCCAACAGCAACGTCGCCTTATACATATTTGTCGGAAGCGACAACTTTGATAGGAAAAATTCGTTCTCTAGAAATGCATCCTTCATCATTTCAGGCAGTAAATGGTGATGCATGGGGATTCAATAGTACATGTCGAAATCCAAGTTATTTTGCACCTGCTTATTACCGTGAGTTTGCAAAAGTTGAATCATCACAGTCCTCGTTTTGGAATAATGCTGTTTTAGCAGCAAATACATTATTAGCTTCAAATAGAAATACAAATACAGGTTTAGTTTGTAACTGGTCTGATAATAACGGTACCTCTAATAACTGTAATGGAAATCAAGAATTTGGATTCGATGCAATTAGAAATCCTTGGCGTATGGCAACAGATGTCGTGTGGAATGGTACAACTACAGCTTCGACAGCATCTGATATTTGTACTAAAATGTCAACTTGGATGAATGGATACGAAGGAAATCTTAAAATACCTTGTGCAATGACTGCATCAAATCCTTCAGTAGGAACGTACAAAAACGGAACTGCATCTATGATGTCGTTGGCAATGATGGGTGTAAGTGGAAAAGCTTCGAATTTAGGTACTGCTTATTCAAATACCGTTAATTTAGGTAGTAACGAAGCTTACTTTAGCCAAACATTACGATGTTTAACGCTTTTTATGATGACAGGAAATTTCTGGAAACCAGGAACAATATCAAATGTAACACCTATTGTGTCTTCGGCATCAACAAACGTTGCAGGTTCAATAATTACTGTGAGTTTTAATACTGCAATTTCATTTTCTGCTTCTGATTATTCAAAAATTACACTTAAAGTTGGAGGAACAACTGTTGCTGGTGCAATAACTGCAATAACTGCAAATGGATCAAATGCTGTTGATTTAACAATAGCATCTGGCAAAATTGCTGTTGGAAACGTTATAACACTCGATTATACACCAGGAACGATTAAAAGTACATCTTCAACTCCAATTTCTTTAGCAGCTTTTACCGCTAAAGCTGTAACAAATAATGTGGCAGTTAATACTATAATTGCAGATTGCGAAGATGCAAATATGACAAAACTTATTACTGCTTGGTATTCTTACGCTGATAAAACATCAACTATAAGTCCCATTTCTAACATTACAACTCCGTTTAAAATGACTTTAGGAGGTGCAAATAATACAGATAGTGCAGCCGTAGTTTCCGGAAATTTAGCTAAACCAGCTGGACCCGATTACGAATCTGCTGGAATAGGTTTTACTCTTAAAGATCCTTTAGCTAATTACGATTTAACAGGAGCAACAGGAATATCTTTCTGGCATAAGGGAGATGCTGTTAATTTTAATATAATGCTATCAACTGTTACTGCCAACAAGGGATACGATTTTGGTTTTGCAGTTGCACAACATACAACTTGGACTTTAGTTGAGGTTAAATTTACAGATCCTAATTTTAGTCAACCAAGTTGGATGGCTGGATCTGTTCCTACTGAGGTTAAAACTTGGGATCCTTCAAAAATTAATAAACTTCAATGGCAAGTAAAAGATGGTACTGCAAGAAATTACTCATTTGGAATTGACGAAGTATCAGTAATGGGCAAAGTTCTAACATTACCAGTTGCAACAACTGTGGATAAAACCTTATTGTTATCGACTATATCTTCTGCAACAACTTTATATACTGGAGCTATAGAAGGAACTGCAACAGGAAATTACCAAACAGGTTCGAAAGCAACTTTAATGACCGCTATTACAGCAGCTTCTGCAGTAAATACTAGTACTACTGCTACTCAAGCCAATGTTGATGCTGCCGTTGTAGCTTTAAATTCAGCTGTTACTACCTTCCAATCTAAAATTGTTGGTACAAACAAAACAGCTTTAGTTTCTGCAATTTCTAATGCGACAACAATTTATAATGCAGCAGTCGAAGGAGCAGCTTTAGGACAATATCCAGCTCCTGCAAAATCAAACTTTAATCAAGATATTTTAGCTGCTACTTTAGTAAATACTACACCAACAGCTTCGCAAACACAAATTGATGCTGCAGTTGTAACATTGAATTCTGCTATAACTGCATTTCAAGCAAAAGCAGTTACAACTTCGTCTAGTACTTTAATTTTTACAGCAGAAGATTTAAATGCCACGAAACTTCAAACATTTTGGTATTCATACAAAGATGCTGCATCAACAACATGTACTCCATTATCAAATATTACAACTCCATTTACTATGACTGCCGGTGGAGCAAATGGAACAGCAAATGCTGCAAAAATTAATTATACATTAAATGGAAAAGCTACATTAGGATACAATCCTTTTGCAGGGATGGGATTTTCGATGAAAGATCCAGAAGCAGCTTACGATTTATCGGGGTCAACAGGAATTACATTTTATTATAAAAGCGATTATCCATTAGTTTTAGAAATAAATCTAACAACAATAACAGACGATTGTAATTTCTATGTAGATCTCGCTGCTACAACATCATGGACTAAAAAGACTTTTACTTGGGCGCAATTTGCACAATATTCAACTTGGGGAACTAAAGTAACTTGGGATTTAACAAAGATGAATAAATTCCAATGGAAGGTTCAGTCTATAGATGGTACTACTGGAAATTTATGGGTAGACGAAGTTCAAATCGATGGGAAAGTATTATCATTACCTACAACAACTGTCGATAAGTCGGTTTTAGCATCTGCTATTACGACAGCTAATGGTTTTTATACAGCTGCAGTAGAAGGAGCAGCAAATGGAAATTATGCAAGTGGATCGAAAGCAATTTTGTTAACTGCAATAAATTCTGCAACGTCGGTTAATACAAGTACAACAGCAACTCAAATAGATGTCAATTCTGCTGTTACAGCATTGAATTCTGCCGTAACTACATTCCAAAATAAAATTGTATCTGTTTCGAAAACGGCATTGCAATCAGCAATTACTAATGCAAATTCCCTTTATTCAAATGCAACTGAAGGAACAGCTGTTGGAAATTATCCAACTGGCTCAAAAGCTTTATTACAAACAGCAATAACTTCAGCTTCGACTGTTAATACTAATAGTTCGACTTCTCAAACTCAAGTGGATGCTGCATTAACAGCTTTAAATTCGGCAGTAATTACTTTCCAAAGTTCAATTATAATAGTGGTTTCTGTCGATAAATCGAATTTAGTATCGGCTATTACAGCTGCACAATTTCTTTACACAACATCAGTCGAAGGTTCTGCCGACGGAAATTATCCTACAGGTTCGAAAGCTACATTACTTGCTGCAATAACAGCAGCTTCGACAGTTAATTCAAATAGTTCGGCAACGCAAGTACAAGTTAATTCAGCTTTAGCTACTTTAGCTACTGCAGTCTTAACATTCCAAAATTCTGTAATTGGTGTTAATAAAACAGCTCTAATTGCTGAAATTGCTTATGCTGGAACCGTTTTAAGTCCTGCAGTCGAAGGATCAGCAAGTGGTCAGTATCCTACAGGTTCAAAAGCTACATTACAAACCGCAATAGATGCAGCTTCTGCAGTAAATACCAGCTCAACATCAACTCAAGCTCAAGTAAATACTGCAATTTCAACTTTAAATACAGCTGTAACAACATTCCAAAATTCGGTAAATGGAGTTAACAAAACGGCTTTAACAAATGCAATAGCTACAGCTCAATATTATTATGATATTGCTGTTGAAGGTTCTGCAAATGGACAATATCCATCGCCTGCAAAAGCTAATTTATTAACGGCATTAAATACTGCGAATGCTGTTCTTTCGAGTACAACTGCAACGCAAATACAAGTTAATTCTGCAATTACAACAATAAATAATGCTTTACTTGCATTCCAAAGTTCGGTTGTAGGAGTTAATACTGCAACGTTACAAGCAAAAGTAACAGAGGTAAATGCAACTCTAATTGTAGAATCGGGAAATCTTGGAACAGCAATTGGAAATTATTCTCAATCGTCGTGGGATGCACTTTCGAATACCGTTAAAGTCGCTCAATTAATGTTGTTAAATACTAATGCAACTCAAGCTCAAATTGATGCTACTTTAACTGCCTTAGAGTCTGCATTTACAGCGTTTAAAAATTCAAAAGTTATAACTGCAGTTGCTGAGGTTACAGCAATTGAAGCTACAGCTTATCCTAATCCATTCGAAAATGGTATTACTGTAGAATCGAGCAAAGGAATTGTTTCTGTTACAATCCTAAATGTATTAGGTGTTACTCAACAATCATTAAATATTAATGATGTTATTGGAACAATTTCAACATCAACACTAGCAGATGGAATTTATTTACTTAGAATAATTACTAACGATGGTTCTGTTGAAACTATAAAAGTAATTAAGAAATAAGTTGATTTAAAAAATAAAAAACCGCCTTAAGATTTTACTTAAGGCGGTTTTTTTATGGGAATTTAAATCGTTATCTTCTTTTTATTGTCTGAATTTTCTTTTCAGCCATTTCGAGAGAAAATCCTTCTGTTCCAATTTCCTTAATTCGCTGAATACAAGCTGAACGATTCGAATTAAGTACAAATCCTATAATTTTCGAAATGAAATTATTAAACTTTTTACAATCGTTTATTATCATTTTTGTGCAATCGGCACAACTACTATAATTGTTTTCCAAACAACAAGTTCGAACTGTACACCAAGTAGCCCTAACATTATCTTTACAGGATGGGCATTTGCCAATTAAATACGAGCGACACGATCCACAATAAAGACCACAAAATGCAACTAAGTTTTTATCAGCAACTATATCTTTTTGATTCATTTTTAGAATTATACATTTAGAATTAAGTCTTTAAAATCTTCGAATTCAAGAGGTAAATTAAATAAAGAATACGCTTGAGGAATTGTTGAACAATAATAATTACCTTCAGTAAATGTAACAAATATATGTGCATATGCTGTTACTAGTGGTTCATCAACCATCCATACTACTGTTTTGTGGTTATTAATTTGTAATGGTTTATTGTAGGTGTCAGATAAAAATTTTATTTCACTTGGATTAAATTGAGGGATACAATTTCTAAGTATTATTAATAAATACTGAATTTTAGAATAGTTTACATCTGATTTATATTCAAAATTTATCTTTTCTGCGTCCTCAATTGTAAGCTTATCGGTTTGAAATATAACTATTGCAAACTGCTTTTCATGAAACATTTTATAATAATTATCTTTCATAATAATGTTTGTTCGTAAACATGAAATTTAAAGTAATTGTTTTTCAAGTATAAAGTTAGTCCTTTTTTAGCAAAAAAAATAACAAATTGTTACGTAGTTTTTTGAATGATGTTGTCATATGTACAATATGAGCTTATTCTTGTTTAGATATTTGAAAAACTCGAACGTATGAAGAATATTTTATTTTGTTTTGTTACATGTGTAATGTTTTCCTTACAAAATTAGGCACAGCAGTGGGGGTATTATACATTAATTGCGCTACAATCTACAAGTGCTTACTTGGTAGATACGTTGGATCAACACGGTTGATTCAAAAAGTAGTTAGCATTAATAAAGCTTTTGTATTGGGAATTTTTATAAGCGAAATAGAACGTTTTTTGACTTTCTGTTTATTTGCCTTTTATAAAGTATCCTTTTCCAAGCTCCATCATTAAAAGTAAACTTGCCTGACTTCCATCCCAAAAGCCATCGAAGTCCTTCATGTTTGCTATTGAATTGAGATTTAAAATTGAAGAAAAACTTTTTGTTGTCATAAAAGGGCAACCAATAAGATTCCATCCAGTTTTTATGGAGTTTAATCTTTGATTAAATATCATTGTTCCTTGGATGTTTAATGTACATGGCGATGTAATATTAATTAAATAAGCTTCGCCATCTGTTACTGTTTTCAGGGAATTTAATGTCGTATTTTGCCCTGAATTCCAAAAGCCATTTTGATTTTTTATTTCCAAGATATTTGTCTGAATATTTTTAAAAACAGATTCTATTGTTTTATCTGTTGGTGAAACATTTAACGAAATAAGATTCCATCCCTTTTGCAATTGAATTTGTTGTGTATAAATTGAATCTTTTGCTACGAATGTTGTTTTCGTTGAAGCACCTGTGCAACCATTATTGCAAGTTGCTGGCAAACTCATCGTATATTCACGTCCACCATTTATTAGATTTCCATAAATATCGTAAGCTCTAATGGTATATGGTTGTGTAAAATCTTTTAAAATAAATGCTTGTCCCATATCGCTGTTTGGGTTTATGGTAACCCATTTCCCATTTATCTTTTGTTCAACGCGACTTATTCCATTTCGAAGATGATTTATCATAATGGCAGGCCAATAATATTGAGCTTTTTCTAAGAAATAAATGTCTATGTCGCCACTATAATTGGGTGCTTCAACAAATTCCCAATTTATTTTTCGATTGTTGAAGTGGAGTGGGAGCATATCGTTTACAGGAACTCCATTTTGTTCAAATCTATTGAGCGAAGGTGTGTGTAGATCGAGATGGAATTTACTGTCTCGACACCATCCATTGTTGTCTCCACAGGCATCGGTTACAATCATATATAATGTTGCTCCCGAATATTTGTCGTTAAGCCATTTTGCATTAGTTCCACGACAAAATTGTTGACCTAAAGCTCCATCGTTTGTTCCATCAATACAATCTTCGCCAATGGTAACTTTTAACCAACGACCACAATTTGTGCCGTTTGCAAACATTCCCATGTGCAAGGTATCGGCTCCTTTTAATGGGCGAGTCCACATTGTTCCAACGCCTGGCGATGCATAAACATTAAGAGCAACGTAATTGTCTGTTTCGACCAGTTCGGGAGGTACTCCGCAACCACCATAGGGTGTTCCTAAAGCTTCGAAATGCGTTGCTACTCCTTGATATGGCTGCGAATATGCCGATATTCCAATTAATACTAAAACTAGAATTTGTAAACTTTTTCGAATCATATTCAAATGTATTAAATAAATATGGAGACGTTGCAGGCAACGTCTCTACAATAAATATAATTATTTACCCTTTAAAAAATATCCTTTTCCTGGATCAAATACTTGTAATGTTCCAGTATTGGTTCCATTCCAAAATCTATCGAAGTTTTTGATTGCTAAAACCTTTGTTGCATCGATGGTTGTTGTTATTGATTTTGATGTTTGAAAAGGAAAGCCCATCATTTGCCAACCTTGTTTGATTATTCCCAAGCCTTCAGTATTTTCAATACCGGTCACATTTAAAATGCCTACATCATTCATTTTTACTAAATAAGCCGATCCATCACTTATTGCTTTTAATGAATTTAAAGCTTTGTTTTGTCCTTGAATCCAGAATGCTTCGGCAGTTTTAATTTCTGCTACATTTGCTAAAACATCTTTGAAAACAGTTTCTATTGTTTTATCGCTTGGTGAAACATTAAATGAAATCAAATTCCATCCTTTTTGTAGTTGAATAGTTTGTGTTAATGGAACTTTGGTTCCGTAAATTTCAATTTCAAATAATGAATATCCATAAAGTGTATTGCGTGTAGTTCCCGACATACGAACATAACGAGCTATTTGTGTCAGATTTGCTATTGTATCTATTCTTGCTCCTGCGGGCATTGCTGTTTTAGTAATAATATTTGTCCATATTTTAGAATCTAACGAATATTCTAAAATATAGAGTTTGGCGTTTGCAGCTTCCCAATGAAGTATTACCGACGACAGTTTATAGTTTTCGAGTAAATCGATATAAACCCATTGAGGATCGGCATAAACGCTCGACCAGCGTGTTGCTGCATTTTCATCGTTGATGTTTGTTGCAACATTTCCAAATCCGGCTTCGGTTGACGATACAGAAACTGGTTTGCCAATTGCAATATTTGCATTTATTCCAGCCAAATAATTTACCGAAATAGTGTGTGAGCCATTGACATTTGTAAATGTATATGAACTAGGTGTTCCTACCGAAATTCCATCCACAAGAACATTGGCAATGCTATAGTTTTTTGCTGGATTAAAGGTGAATGTTTGATTTTGTGCTTGTGTAACCGAAATCGCTCCCGATGGTGTAATAGTACCTCCAGCGCCCGAGCTTGCTGTAATTGGAAATTGTTTTAACGGATAAACTACTACAGATTTTGTAAGGACTGATGTACCTCCATTACCATCGGAAACGGTTAAAGTTGCAGTATAAATTCCACCTTTGCTATATTTATGTGTGGTTATTTTGCCTGTTCCTGTGCTTCCATCACCAAAATCCCAAGCATAGCTCAGTGTATCGAAATCGATGTCGGATGATGTTGATCCGTCGAATGTTACCGTCGATGGCGACATGTCGGAACTTAAGCCAGTTGCTCCCCAAAAAGTAAAACATCCACCACTTATTACGGCAATTGTTAACGATTTTAACGTTTTATTTACATTGGGAGATAAATCAAATCCATATAAATAGTGATTGTATTGTTCCGAACGATTATTGTTTTGATCCCATTTATCGAGATTTAAATCGAGGTTAAAACGGTCTGCAGTTTCGGCAGGTGCACCAGGATAGTTGTACCAATCTATAACTTGCAGGTTTCGTACGTCGGTACTTGCATCGGAATAGTTGAGTGTAACGGTTATTGGACTCATGCCACTACTCATAGCAAATATTTGCATTTTCGAATAATGAACTTCGGGTACTGCAAAACTAAATGTTTCGTTTACCGTTGTTCTACGAACTTGCGGACTTGTTCCATCTGCATTCGAGAAGTTTAAAACCACTTCAGGGTGACGAGCATTTGCAGCATATTTACCATCGTTTGGCATAGCTATTGGGTTCGCATTTTTTAGTTGTGTAGCAGCTTCCAATGTTGCTTCGGCACTATAACTTCCAGCATCTATTCCTCCCGACATTGGTACAATTTTCCCATTACTGTAGGTTATTACTGGACGAGCATTTAATATGCTTTTTACATTAATTTGAACTGCCGTTGAGGTTGAACTCGATGAATTTGTAGTAAAAGCTGCAACTGGATTATTGTTAAATATCGATTTGAATTTTACATCGATTGTATGGTTACTTATAATATTTTTAATTGTGAATGACGATGTTAAAGCAACAGAAACTCCATCTATTTTTATGTCAGCTAATACATAATTGCTATTTGGTGTTATTGTAAATGTTTGATCGGCATTGGGAGCTACTTCCACAATTCCAGTTGGAGATATCGAACCATTTTCTCCTGCTGTTGAGTTTATTATGTAATTGCTTGAAACGGTAACAGCACATGTTGCTTGTAAACTGCCTAGTTCTGTTGTTGCAGTAATTGTTGTAGTGCCAATAGATTTGGGCGTAATCAAACCAGTAGCATCAACACTTGCAACAGCTGTATTGCTCGATGTCCATAGAACATTTTTGTTTGCTGCATTCGTTGGTAAAATTGTAGCTGTTAGTTGTTCGGTTGAGTTAGTGTTAATTGATGTTGATGTTTTATTCAACGATAAACTTGTTGGATTTAGACTATTTGGGTCGTTCCCAAATTGCATTTTTCGAATTCTTACTTCGGTGTTGGTTAGCCCTACATTTTGTGGATCGGAACTATTGATAGTGATATTTGCTCCTACAATTTTTGTGAAATCTACTTTCTGAATTCCACAAGGTAAGGTTGTTGCACCAAGGTTGCATTTGGTTTTATCCTTCCATTCGGCATAAAATCCACCTTGATACACAAATTTTTGTGATTTAACCGAATTCTTAGGTATCGTAATGTCAATAATTCCCGATGGAATATTTGTTAAAGGCGTTGCTGCTTTTGTGTCAATCAAATTATTATTTGCATCTTTTAGTCCTACACGAATATTTACATCGACATTCGACACATTTTCAATCTCGATATAAATAGTGTCATTACCAGGAGTCGACATGTCTATTGAAAAAGGATTTCCATTAGCATCGGAACCAAAGCCTATTCCCACTGGATGATAACATGCAGCAATATGAGTTGATACAAAACTTACATAACCTATTCCATTAGCTGCCTGAGCATCCGATACTCGTGTCATGGTAGTTGTGAAATACCACTCATTTTGAGGACGCCAAAAATAAACTCCTTTTAAATTGGTACCATAACTTGGTGGTCCATTGGGATTACTCATGTCTTCCATGGCCCAATTATTTCCCATATAAAGCCCAGGTTCGTATTGAGCCTGAACTATATATGAGAAAAATATGCAGATAAATAATATTACTGATTTCATTCTATTTTTGGTTATTTCAATATAAAATAGCCTTTTCCTGGTTCTAAATTTAAGATGCTGTTTGTTGCACCATTAGGATACCAAAATCCATCAAAGTTTTTAATCGTATTGCAATTGGTAGTATTGAAAATGCTTGAAAGTTGCGTTACTGTTTGATACGGACAACCAATCATTTGCCAACCAAGTGTTGTGTTTGTTATCGTTGATGTACTTTCTGTTCCGGTTACGGTTAAAATACCTGGAGCATTCATTTTTACAAGATATGCTGAGCCATCTTTTATCGATTTTAATGAGTTAAAAGCTGTGTTTTGTCCTTTAAACCAGAATGCATCGGCAGTTTTAATTTCTGCTACATTAGCTAAAACATCTTTGAAAACGGTTTCAATGGTTTTATCAGTAGGTGAAACATTAAACGATATTAGATTCCATCCTTGTTGAAGTTGTATGGTTTGGGTAATTTCTTGCTTTGTTCCATAAACTTCTATTTCGAAAAGA